>FMSI01019713.1_pt1 | contig 24022 bp, 20 predicted proteins | sample 1504471 | NCBI WGS metagenome assembly FMSI01 (sample SAMEA4475357, study PRJEB15587) | soil metagenome | biome: Soil; feature: Field | place: India | collected 2015-03-11 | depth 0 m
CATCGAAGCCACGGCGGTGGCGGCGCCGGGCAGCCGCACCGAAGGCGACCTGATCCGCATCACGGCCAGCGCCGGCGCGCCGGACAAAGCGGCGGCGCTGGCGAACGCCTGGGCGCACAGCTATGTGGAGCATGTCAACCGGCTCTACGGCCAGGTGCCGGAGCCGCTGATGGCCTCGGTGCAGAGCGAGTTGGCGCAGGCGGAGGAGACCTTCCAAGACGCCCAGCGCGCCCTGGAGGCGTTCATTGCGGACAACCAGATCAATCTGCTCGAGCGTCAGATCGCCGAAAAGCAGCAGATCATCGCCAGCCTGCAGGCGAGCAAGCAGACGGCGCTCCAGACTTTGCTCGACGAAGAGCTGGCTGCGCAGCGGGAGATGATCGCCGCCTACATCCAGGCGTCGACGCGCAACCGTCTGTTGCTCTTTGAAAAGGAGCAGGAGTCCCGACGTGCGTTGATTGCGGCCCTCCTCGACGCCGATCGAGAGAATCGACTCCTCGCCTTCCAGATGGAGCAGGAGGGACGCCGCAAACTTTTCGAGCAGGCGTTGCAGGCCGAGATGGAAAATCGAGCCCTGGCGCTCGCCGCCGATCAGGAGCTGCGCCGTCAGCTCTTCGAGGCGTACGCCGGCGCCGACATTCGCACCCGGGTGGCGGCCTTCAACGAACAGGTGGACGCCCGGCTGCAGGCGCTGGCGCAAAGTTACGCCACGCGCCAGCGTCTCGAACGGCTGCTCGACGACGCACGTGGACTGCTCGCACAGGTGAGCGAAGCTGGAGAGGCGGGCGCGGCCACCAATGTCCTGGCGCTGCTCCTGCTGAAGAGTCAGGTCTACAGCACCGGCGCCGCGCCCGAAGTTGCGGCGTCTGCGCCTGCCCCTGCGCTCAGAAGCGAGTGGACGCTGGCGCCGCCGCCCAGCATACCGCTGCCGACCACCGCCGTCACCGACGCGGTGCAGCCTGCCTTGTGGTTAACCTTCCAGACGAATTTGTTGTCGACGGTGCGCGCCGAGATGCAATCTCTGTGGCTCAGCTGGACGCGGGCGCAGCAGGCTCAACTGCAGCAAGCGGTGAATGACGCCTCCAGGAGCGCAACGCCCTGGCCGCCCCTGCAGCTGCGACTGGACGATCTGGCGTCGATCGGCGTCAGCGCCGACAGCCAGGTCGCCGAGCTGACCACCCTCGTGCGCGTGCTGGAGGAGCGCATCGCCGGGCTGAACGAGGCGATCGAGGCGCAGACGCAGCAGATCCTGGACAACGCCGGGTACATGCTGGTCACCCCTGCACGGTCGGAGGAGGATCCGCTCTTCGCAGCGATGCAGGCGCACTATGCCGCGCTTTTCGATGTTCCCGCACTGACGGACGCCATCGCTGCGAGCGGCGCGCTCTCCGGGACGGTTCTGGCGCGCTACGAGGCGCTCTTCGCACCTGGCCCGCTCGTCCTGGCCGCCACGGCGCTCACGGCCACTACGCCGCTGCTAGAAGCCGTGCAGACGCGCTATCCCGAGCTTTTCAACGCGGGTGAGCTTTCGCTCCTCGCCGGGCAACCGGTGACGGACGCCGCGCTTTCCGCCCTCAGCGCAGCGCGCGTTCAGGAACTGTTCGAACTGCGGGGCGTCGAGAGCGCCGTGAACTCCATGGCGGCGACCCCGCAGTTGAACGCATGGATCGAGGCGTTGGAGCAGGAAATCCGAAGCCTGCAGGCGCAACGCGAAGCGCAGATCAGCCGCCGCGACGCGCTGACCCGCGACCGCGATCTGGCGCTCAAATCTTTCAACACCCTCAAGAACAAGCTGGCCGAGCTGCAGCTGGCCAGCACGGCGTTGGCCAGCGAGGTGCGGTTTGGGTCGCCTGCGCTGCCGCCGCTGCATGCGGAGACGCGCGTTAGCCTTGCGATGGCAGTGGCCTTGGGCGCGCTGGCGGGGCTGAGCTTGGGGACGCTCGTCGCCTTGCTGGCGCATGCGATGGGCAAAAAGCCGTTGTTGCAGCCCGGCGGTGACTGACGCAGGCCGGTGAGAGGTTATTCTTCCCTCGTGTGCGTCACACCTGCGCGTCGAAACAGAGGGACGCCTTCGGCGTACACGGCGCGAAAGAGCGGATGTCCCTCGCTTTCCATCTGAGCAGCTTCAGCGCGCGTATAGACCAGGATATCCGTTCCGAGACCGCAAAAATCTAGTTGATAGCGCAAGGGGCGCTCCAGAAAGGGCAATGGAGACCGGCTCACCAGCACCATCAAGTCCGCATCGCTGCCCGGCGTGGCGTCTCCGCGGGCCAGAGAGCCGAACAGCCAGACCTCCTCAATCTCCGGATAATTCTCCGCCATGCGTTGCACCGCCTTCTTCAGGCGCGTCCGCACCTCGTTGAGGTCGAGCGAGAAGATCTGCACAGAAGGTGAGGATCTTCGTCGTATGGGCGATCGCTCGTTCGGCGTCGGCTCGCGTGTAGTATTCATAAGGCGCTCCTTGCGGATGAGAATCGGGGTAGCGCGGTGGAATATAATGGCGATCAAGCTCTTTGGCCGCGTCGAGCAGCGCCGCGTCGGCCTGCCATGAAGCTGGAAGCTGCTGAAGCAGCGCCGCCACCGAGTGTCCCCAGGCGTTTTGATTCGCTTTTAGAAAAAGCGCCTTCACCGCTTTTTCAGCGCTCTGTTGCGCCGAAAAGCAAGCCCACTCATAGTCGCCGCTTTCCAGCGAACGTTTGGCATGGTTCAGGTCGCGTTGCGCCTGTCGCATCCAGTCTTGATAACGGGCCGGCATCGATCGGTCTCCCCAGCTCCGCCGTGAATACGGCGCTGACTGCGGCTATTATAGGCCCGTATGATTGCAGGAACAAATTGTCTGCAGATTCGAACGGCGCGCCGGTGATTCTGCAATTGCACATGCCCGGCGTGTGCAAGATTGTGACTGGTGCAAGCGATGCCGGGCTCACCCTTGTAACATGTCTAGCCGCGCTAAACAGAGGAGAGGGGAAGCACTTAAAGGCAAGCCGTGCAGGCGATGGGCGCGACTCAGTAAGCTCCACGGCCTCGGATCACCACGCTGAAGGTGCGCCAGAGAATCTGCAGATCGAGCCAGATCGAGTAGTTCTGAATGTAATAGAGGTCCAGGTCGGTGTGGAGATGCATCGGATTATCGCTGCGGCCGTTGACCTGCCACCAGCCGGTGATGCCCTGGGGAACGGCGAAGCGTTTGCGTTGCCACGGCTCGTATTTCTCCACCAGCCAGGGCAGCTCCGGCCGTGGGCCGACCAGACTCATCTCTCCTTTGAGCACGTTGATGAGCTGAGGCAGTTCATCGATGCTGGTGCGGCGCAGCCAGCGGCCGATGCGCGTGACGCGCGGATCGTTAGCCGTCTTGTGGATCAGATGCCCGTGGGCGTCGGTTTGATTGACCTGCGCCTGCATTTTATCGGCGTCCACCACCATCGAGCGAAATTTGAGCATGTTGAAGAGGCGACCGTTTTCTCCCACGCGCTCTGCACGGTAAAGGATGGGGCCGCCATCCTCCAGTTTGATAGCGATGGCGACGCCTAGCATCAGCGGGGAAAAGAGCGCCAGTCCAACGCTGGACAGAACGATGTCGAAGATACGTTTGATTAAACGGTCGAAGCCGTCAATGGCGGGATCGCGCAGGCCGATGAGAGGAATGCCGCCCAGGCTTTCCACCGTGGCGCCGAAGAAGGCCAGCTCGAAATAGTCCGGCACAACGCGCACGCGTACAGGGCGCTCGTACAAGGTGGCCACCAGGTTGACGAGCCGAACGTGGGCGCGCGGAGGCAACGCAATCAGCACTTCATCGACATGGTGCTCGTCGATCACCTTCGTCGCCTCGCCCAATGGGCCAAGCACCGGCAAGCCATCGATCAGCTTTCCCTGTTTCTCCGGATCGTCGTCCAGAAAACCGACGAACTCAATGCCGGGCCATTGATAGCGTCGGAACTCCTCCACCGTGTCACGCCCCACCTTGCCGGCGCCGACCACCAGAATGCGGGCTACGCTGCTGGATGAGTGACGTCGCAGGCGATGGTAGAAGCGCAACAGTGCGCGATAGCCGAAAAGCATCGCCAGCGCGATGAGATAGAAGTACCCGTAGATGAGCCGTGGCAGCTCCAGGTTCGCCATGTAGAGCAGGCCGGCGAGCGAGAGGGCGCTGATCGTGTGCGCCAACAAAATGCGTTGCGCCTCATCGTACCAGTGGATGATCTTGCGGGGTGTGTAAACGCTGAGCGCCAGAAAGCTCACCAGCCAGAGCGCGCCCACCAGCAGATGCAGCTCCAGTCCCGGCAGGTATCCGTAAAGGCGCACCACCTCCGGCTCCAGCGTCTGCCCCAGGCGGAAGGTCAGGCGCAACTGTATGGCCAACCACAGGGCAATCTGCAGACTCAGCCCATCGACGATCAGGAGCAAAGCCATGTAGTTTGCACTGAATCGCTTGAACATAGGGATGCCTCGAGGTTGTTCTCCTTGCTGCGCTGATGTCCTTGCGTGGTGTTCAAGTATACCATCGACCTCATCCGCACGGGGAAATCTCGCTTTGAGCCGATCGTCCCAGAATCCTGACAACAAGGAAGATCGTCACCGCCGCTAGTGAAGAAAAATGCGCTGCGACCAGGGCGGACGCTTTGAAGAAAGCTTTGGGCGTATGATACGATGGCGCCTTGGGCGTCGAGCTGGGGGGATTCGTCCGGCGCATAAGAGGTTTTCTCCTTTGCCCTCTGCCGGTCGACGGCGAATCTGCGACCCATAGGCCGGAGACGCAAGGTTGTATGCAGATCCATCGAATTGCAATCAGTTTCAACACGGAGGCTCGCCAGGCGATGGGGATGTCTCGCTGGTCGGTGGCGTTCGCAATCGAATTGTTCGCACTGCTGATTACGGCGCCTGTGTTCTACCTGTCGCAGCGCTTTGAATCGAACATCGTGTTGCTCGCCGCCGGAGTGCTGCTCCTGCTGTGGCCTTGGCGTCGGCTGTGGATCGGCGTCTGGCGTGCGCCCACGCCGGCGGATTGGCCGCTCTTTCTGTTGTTTGGGGGGATGCTGCCTGTGGCGCTCTGGGCGGCGCCCGAACCGTTGCGCAGCGAATATTCGCTTCCGCGAGCGTTGATCTTGGTGTGGAATTTCTCGCTGTTCTGGGTGGTGGCGACCTACGGCAGCCGTTACTCCTCTCTCTTCCCTGTCGTCGTGGCCGGCTTTCTCGGCGCCATCACGGGCATTGCGCTGCTGGCGCCGTTGGGCGTCAACTGGTTGTTCAAGTTTGCGCTGCTCCGACCGCTGCTGGAACGCATTCCCTCGCCGTTGGTCGGCGTCTTCCAGGGCGCCGAAAGCGGCTTTCATCCCAATCAGGTGGCGGGAACGCTTCTCTATGCGCTGCCGTTGATGATCGCGCTGAGCGTATATTGGACGCGCTCATTGCGCAGAGGGCCTGTTTCGGTGCGCCAACGCTGGTTGGCGGCGGCGCTGGGGGGCTGCACGCTGATCGTCGGTGGCGTGCTGCTGCTCACCCAATCGCGCAGCGGGTTGATGGGGCTGGGCGTGGCGCTGACGATGCTGGCTTTGTGGCCGCGGCGGTGGGGACGATGGCTGTTGTTGGTGGGCGCGCTGTTGCTGATCGGCGCGCTGGTCTTCTATCCCGATGCAATCGTTGATCGGATCAGCGATGCGCCGCCGACCGAAGCGCTAGGCGGGCTGAGCACGCTGGGGTTCCGTCAACAGGTGTGGAACGCAGCGCTGTGGGGCCTTGCGGATTTTCCCTTCACGGGGATGGGATTGGGGACGTTTCGCGAGCTCGCCTTTTTGCTCTATCCGCTGGCGATTGATCCCAATTATGACATCGGCCACGCGCACAACTTCTTTCTGCAAACCGGCCTCGATTTCGGCTTGCCGGGCCTGATTGCGCTGCTGGCCATTTATTTCTCGACGGCGGCGCTGCTGGTGCATCTGTGGCGCACTGGAGAAGGAGTGCAGCTGGCGGGCGCGCCGATTCGAGTGTGGGCGTTAGGGCTGCTCGCCACCCTGGCCGGGCAGACGGCCTACAGCATGCTCGACGCCGTGGCCATGGGCGCCAGGACCAACTTCGCCTGGTGGTGGCTGCTGGCGATCGCTCTGGCGGTGGGGAACTGGCGTGCACTTGTCCGTGAGGCGAGGCAGTCGTATAACGGTTTGGTTGAGGAAAAGACATCAACGCAAGAGGTCTGAATCTTCACAACGTCAGAAAATGTTGTCCCTCGGAAGGATATAGAGCAGAGCAGGGATTCAGAGCACTCGCATTGAGGCGAATTTGATGGATGGAGTTTTCCTATTCATCCTCATACAGCATTGATCGGCTAGCCGTAACATAACAGATCTCTTGGCGGCTTTATTTCGGATTGTGAATTGTCAAATCGTCGGATTCGGAGCCACTGCAGCGTGAATAAGAAAACGAAATATGGATTGAGGAGCAAATAGCGCCGCCACAGACGTCTGGGTTCTTTCGATAATCGATAGAGCCATTCCAGGCCAATACGTTGAAGTCTTGGTGGCGCCTGCGAGATGATTCCAGCATGAAAATCAAACGCCGCACCGACCGCCAGCATGGGCATTTGAATTAACCCATGGTGTTCATAAACCCAGATCTCCTGTCTCGGACAACCCAAACCCACCAGAAGAATTGCTGCTCCACTTGCGTTGATCTTTGAGACAATTTCTTGCTTTTCTTCGAGCGTCACCTTACGAAAAAAAGAAGGGTGACAGCCAGCGATCTGCAATTTAGGGAACCGTACATAGAGGTTATGACTCAGGCGACTCAACACCTCCATGCGACTTCCGTACAAAAAGATCGGCAACCCCTCATGGGACGCCTTTTCGCACACTTTCAGCATTAACGTGGGCCCATAGACCCGATCCGGCAAACCTAAATCGTACAATAGGTTGAGCGCCCAGCGCACCGGTTGACCATCAGGAACCACAAGTTCCAGCGAATTTAAGCGTGCAGCATGAAGGCTGTCCATCGCGCCTGTCATGACTCCGTGCACCGCCAGAGCGGAAACAGCCATGCTTTTGCGTGCACGAGCGCTGAAGAAAATTTTCTCCAACGCTGCCTCATAATCCACTGCGTCGATCTGGACGCCCAGCAAATTGTGCTTGCCTTTGTCTATCATCGCACTGCGCTCTTTGAAGCCTGCCAGCGGTCTAGATTATGTTCATAAATTTCTTGTAAAATTCTGGGCACATTATATTCTAATCGCCAGTTCGGATAGTGGCGTTGGAATCTTGTGAGATCGGAAATCCACCAAATGTGATCTCCGGTGCGATTCTGTTCAGAGTAGCTCCAGTTCAAGGGGCGACCTGCAATTTGTTCGCACAGTTCAATTGCCTCCACCATGGAACAGTTGCTAAAGCGTCCGCCACCGATGTTGTACACCTCGCCACAACGCGGCGCTTTATAAAAATGATAAAACGCTCGAATTAAATCTGCACTATGAATGTTGTCTCGCACTTGTTTGCCTTTATAGCCAAATACAGTGTAGGGAGCGCCGGTGACGGTGCATTTCATCAGATAAGCCAAAAATCCATGAAGTTGCGCGCCGGAGTGATTGGGACCGGTTAGACAGCCGCCGCGAAAGCATGCAGTCTTCATACCAAAATATCTACCATACTCTTGCACGAGCACGTCGGCGGCGACTTTGGAGGCGCCAAACAGGCTGTGCAGCGATTGATCAATGCTCATCTCTTCAGGAATGCCATTGGCGTAGGGATGAGTCGGATCAATTTCCCACCGTTTTTCGAGCTCAATCAATGGAAGACGATTGGGGGCATCACCGTACACTTTGTTTGTGGAGGTGAAGATAAAAACTGCTTCGGGTGCGTGGCGACGCGTAGCTTCCAATAAATTCAAAGTGCCATTGGCATTGACAGTAAAATCGGTCAATGGATCGCGCGCCGCCCAGTCGTGAGATGGCTGGGCGGCGGTGTGGATCACGAGAGAAATCGCCGCTCCATACGAACGGAACAATGCGTCAATTGCCTCTGCGTTGCGAATGTCGAGGTCGACATGCGTGTAGCGCTTGTTGAGCGTCGCTTCGAGGCGACGACGATTCCATTCGGTGGATGCCTCTTGGCCGAAAAAGACTCTGCGCATGTCGTTATCAACGCCCACAATGTACATGCCTGCATTTGCGAAAAACTGGGCTGCTTCTGAACCGATTAACCCGGCCGAGCCGGTGATGATTGCGACATCCATTTTGCAATGTTGCCTCAGGTGTGAGTGTCAGGATTTCTTGCGCCTAAAGAGGTGATCATTCAAAAATATTGTTCATAAATTATCATAAGGGCGAATGTTAAACTCTAAAATTCACTCTTCAGTAATTCCCGTTTTAGAGCAGCTTTTCCTTTGACCTTTCAAGAAGTTGTTCATAAATCTGCATTAACATCTGATAATTTTGTTCCGGTGTATATTTTTTCTCGTACGCCTTTCTGGCATTGGATCGCATTTGCTCTACTCTAGCAGAGTGTTCAAGCATCCAATTTATTTTACTTGCTAAATCGATTGGATCCCCAGGATTGAAGAAAAGGCCGTTTTCGCCATCGACTACAATTTCTCTCATCCCACCTAAATTAGAAGCAATCACCGGCAAACCGCAGGCGAACGCCTCTATTAACGTCACGGGAAAACCTTCATAGCATTCCGAAGGAAAAACAAGGCATGCCGCCTTTTGCATTAAAGCAAGGACTTCATCTCGGGGGCGTCTGCCTAGAACTTCTACGTTGTGTAACTCATGGGTTTGTTTGAAATTCTGAATATCAGAATACAGAGAACCATCCCCCACAATAATTAAACGAACATGCTTGAGGTTTTTCCATGCATTCAGAAGCGTCAGTATGCCTTTTTCTGGCGATAATCTACCGACAAATAGGAAAAAGTCCTGTCTTGGTTCTACTTGAATGAAAGGTGTTGAGACAAAATTGGGTTTGACAACGATTTTGGCTTCAGGCAAACCGCCTTGAACGAATTTTCGCTTTGCAAACTCCGTCAAAGCAATATACATGTCTATTTGATTATCCCAGGTCCGCAGGAAACGATGAATTGTCGTAACAGCGACAGGTGCAAGTGTTTTGATAGAAGATTCTTGCCAGCAACCATGTATTAGTCCAGGATAAGGGATGAATTTCGCCAGGCAGTCCTCACAAATTCGACCGTCTCGATAGAATACCGCTGCAGGACAGAGCAAGCGGTAATTATGGAGCGTTTGCACAACTGGGACATTCAATTTTCGACAAGCGTAATAGGCGGATGGAGAAATCCGCAGAAAAGTATTGTGGAAATGGGCAATTTCTGGTCTAAAGTCTAAAATGGTTTCGGTTAAAGCTCGATAGGTGGAGGAGGACCATACTGCATTGAGAGCGCTTTTCCAACCGGGCTCTTTCAAAAGTTTTTGATTACTCTCAATAAACTCTTTCACTTCATGACCCTGACGGCGAAGGAGAGAGACTTCAGCTTCAAATACAGAATCTTCTCCTCCTGATATCAGATAACGATTATGAATGGCCAATATTCTCATAAATTGAACAGCAAATCAGTAAAAGGTCAAGCAGATCGGTTGGCTGTTGTGCACCGCAAAGTTGCATATTGCATTTTGAGCAGAACGGTTCCAATAAAAATTGCTTGGGACACTTCCCAGTAGTTTTCCTGGATTCCTAACAAAAAAATAAACATAATTCCTGCGCTTATCATTGCGGATTGCAACCGCTGTGAGGAACGAGATCTGCATCGCCAGACTCGCCACAGCAAAATTCCTGTGATCGCAAGCGCAAGAAATACGCCTATCAAACCCCATTCAACGTATACACTGAGCCAGGAGAAAAACGGTTTATATGTAGAGCTTGTGTCATTGATCGTGGGATTCAATGCCATCCTGAGCCATGTGTCCAGTACATACTCTTCAAAGGGCGTCGACATTCCCTGAGGTAACAAAGGTATCGGTTTTGGATTTTCAGGACCGCCGAAATACATGCCTGTACCGATTAGGCCCGCGCGACTGCTAAATTGTCCTGGGCCGATGCCGATCAAAGAAAGCCAAGGATATTGCACTGTTGCTTCTGTGAAGACGCGACTGACAGTCTGGGAACGAGGCGTTTCTCCTGCAATTGTTTGTCGTGCAAAATTGCTAACCGTGGCGAAGTTATTACTGAGCAACACCACTGCCAAAAGCGCAAGGACACTTAATCCGAAAAGAGAGAACAATCCCACCTTACGCTTGAAGAATCCTGGATAATACAGCACAAAAGCCACTGCAATCGATATGGCCAGCAGCAACAGGACATGCAAAACCGATGCGAAAATTAATGCAATCGACCCTAACAATACTGGCAATTTTCCTTTTCTTTCTTGAACAAAAGAAGGGAATAGGCACAGGAGAAGCAGCGCCACATTCGTGGCGAACATGGCGTTTGAAAAATCTGGATAGACCGCAAAGGGTCTTATGGTTCCCGCCACTGCATCGCCGGTGGCGCCGTCGAAAGTTCCGGTTCGACTTGCTGAAGCCAAACCCTGAAGGATTCCCCAACTCGCCTCGAAGAGCAGCACCCAGCGCGCCACCGTCAACATGCGTTCTGATAACCTGGGATTCGCCAGCGGTTTTGTTGGGATGGCAAACAAAAAGATAAAAGTTCCATACGTGAGCAACGTCAACATTGCGCTATGCAAAACAAAGCCAGGGGTCAGGAGGGCGTATAACGGAAGCGGCGCCGCCCAAATCAACAGTATCAGCAACATCCTGGCCAGTACGCGCTGACTGCGAGTCAACAGAAGAAAAAGCCCTATCCCCAACCAGGGCGCCAGGTAGGCCAGTGGTTTGGATGGAGACCAGCAGAGCGCCATTCCTAGTAAGAACACGTAGAAATAGGCGCGAGCGTACACGGAAGAGCGACGGAATGCATCGGTATTTATTGAAAGGGGCAGCGTTGAGGAAGTTGATGAAGGAAACGTCGCGCCAGACATTGTTCTCGTTCCTTGTTCTTAATCGAGTATCTTGACAGAGACATCGTCGCTCCATACGACGCCGCGGCCTATCAACAAGGCAGGATAGAAATTCATCCACGGTTCGCTCGTGATCGGCAGCGTGATTGTCCCCTCAAGATAGGTCCAGTCCAGGTTCGCTTCGGCTTTATAAAAACTGGCTCCATGCACCTTCCCCTGATCTTGCCATTCTACATAAAGAAGCGGCGTCGCCAGGTCGCCAGCTGATTCGACGCGGAAATAACCGCTGAAGTGCACTGTGGCGCCTGGTCGAATGGCAATGCGCTGATAGACGCCTGCATGGCGTCCTTCCGTGAATCCACTCAATTTAAGGCTCGGCGCAGGCGCACCGGTGGTTGGGTCGATCTCAACACGAGCACGATCTGGATCTTTGAAAAAGAAAGTTCCGCTCCATCCGAATTCGAGCAGATGATCAAATTGTCCATCCAGCAAAAGGTTATCATTTTGGGCGGCAAAAAAATTGTCGCAATAACGCTGATTGTCTAACGAAACAACCTGCGGTTCAGCGCGAAGCGACTGACACAGTTTCCCCGCCAAAAACTCCCCTTCCGCGCCTGGAGATGCATCCAGTCTAGCGGCGCCGCGAAAGTAGATGAAGGCGATGTCAAGCTGCCCACGATCTCGATATTGCCGCCCGATCTGATTGAGCATATCCCTTTTTACGTCGCCCTGCGTCCAGTACCGAAGAGCAGAAGGCTCGTCCAGCGCTTCCGCCGCCGCCATGCCTGCGCCGCGATAGGGGTTGAGGTTGTCCGGATCGGTAAAAATTGCTTGCTCGAAATGAAACAGGGCAGAGGACGGCGAAATCGAACGGACGACTGAGATGGATAAAGAACGCCAGGCAATGTTGCTCCAAAGCTGGCTGAAAAGAAAAGGAAAGTTTGAAAAAGTCAGGGTTGCTGCAATCAACAAACTTATCAAACCGGCTGATAGAAGCTGTCTTTGAGATGGATGGTTGACCATACCGATGCGCATCATCTCTTGAGTGAACAATTTCTTGATTCGAGCCACTCAAGCAATGTATCTGAAGTTTGTCGAGCGATTGCAGCCCAAGACAGGTTTTGTAAGGCAAAATTTCGGATTTTCTGTCGATACTCAGCGTTGCGCATGCAGCCTTGTCTTTGAATTTCACTGACCCGGGCAGCGATATCCTCGGCCGTTTGGGCATAAAACACGCCTGGGCTGTCGCTGCTTAGCAGCGTGTCTTTGTAGCCAATGATCGTAGGCAATCCGACTCCTAAATAGTGACGGACTTTTAAGGGTTGGGCTTCAAACATATTTTTTCTATATAACGCCAATGAGCCTACCGCAATGTCCGCCGCACTGAGGATGCGCTGTAAGTTTTCACCGTCCTGATGTCCCCACCAGTGGATCTGTGATGCGACGCCAAGCTCGCAAGCCTGCATTTGCAACCTGTTTTTCTCAGGCCCCTCGCCAATAACCCACAGCCGGATTTCGGGTTTATGGCGCAGCGCCTCCAGCAGGATATTGACTCCTTGCCACGGCTGCAGAGCGCCCAAGAATACCAATACTGTTTCTTGTTCCGTGACGCCAACGGCTGCTCTCGGGCCTGGATCGAAGATCGCCAACCGGGTGACTTCTTCACGGAACCCATTCCCGGTGATCCAGACAGGGGCGTGATGCGGCAAGCGCTTCCGTGCGTAGTCTGCCAATTCCTCTGTTATGCAAAACGCTCCTGAAGCGCGCATCAGTTGAAGCCTTTCGACCCAATCCGCCAGGGCCACTGTTACAGGCCCTGCCCCCATCGCTCGAAATTCGCCCGCAGTGTTCGTATTGATCTCAACCACATAAGGGACCTTGGTCCATTGTAACCGGTTGACGGCGAAAAGGGTCTTGCGGGCTGGACGAATATAGGCCAGGTGAAAATCCTCTTGTCGGAGCAGTTGTTCAGCGGCACGCCACAGAAAAAATGCAGTATATTTGCCTGTTTTTGTGGCCGGTATCGATACAATGTTTAAGCGGTCAGAAGTTCCATTCCTATCTTGTGAAATCGCTGTCGAATTTTTGGTCGTTCCAACGAGGGCAACCCGCCAACCGATCTCCGCAAGGTGCAAACAAATCTCTCTCACATGCTCGGTGGAGGCGTCATTTCCATCGAGATAGTATCCACTAATGTACAACAGTTTACCGATGCACGTCACATTAATTCCTCATCTTGCATAAATGGTTTACGATAAGCAAACTTGCGTTGCCGTTGCCGAAGAGAGCAGGTTGTTTTAAGCTGGATTTTTTAGAGTTAGTGATCGCTTCAAGGATTTTGTTTCGATCTGCGCCCGCTATGATGTTCCAACCTGCTTTTACTGTTTCTATCCACTCGGTTTCAGATCTCAATGTCACGCACGGAACCCCCAATAGATATGCTTCTTTTTGTATTCCGCCTGAATCGGTCAAAATTATGCGGGCATCTTGTTGCAACATCAACATGTCCAGATAACCCACCGGCTCGATCAGCCGCACTTGAGGCGCGTCTCTGAGCAGCTCTATCACGCCGGTCTCCTCCATGCGCACACGCGTGCGCGGATGCACCGGGAAGATCACCGTCTCGCCGCATTCAACAAACGCCGACGCAATCGAGCGCAAATTCTCCGGGTTATCGGTGTTGTAGGGCCGATGCACGGTCGCCAACAGATACTGCCTGGGTGTAAGGCCGAGCGTTTCCAGGATGCGTGAACGTTGGCGGGCGAGTTCGCCGAATTGCAACACAGCGTCGTACATGGTGTCGCCGACCAGATAAACGCCTTGTGTGATCCCTTCGTTCGCCAGGTTGTCTACAGCAGTCTGAGTTGGACAGAAGAGCAGATCGGCGCAGTGGTCGGTGAGCACCCGGTTGTGCTCTTCGGGCATGCTGCGGTTGAAGGAGCGCAACCCGGCCTCTACGTGAGCTACGGGCACATGGAGTTTCACCGCCGCCAGCGCGCCGGCTAATGTTGAGTTCGTGTCGCCGTAGACTAACACCCAGTCCGGCTGCTGGTCACGGATCACCTCTTCGAGTCGAATCAACATTTCGCCGGTTTGCCGTCCATGGGACCCTGAGCCAACGCCTAAATTAATATCCGGCTGAGGGATGCCCAGCTCATCGAAAAAAATCTGCGACATTGCGTGATCATAGTGCTGGCCTGTGTGCACCAGAAATTCGTGATGGCCCGCATTGCGCAACGCCTTGCTGACCGGCGCCGCTTTGATGAATTGAGGTCGAGCGTTAGCGACGGTGAGAATCTTGATTGCCAATACTTCATCACGGATTTGCTGTTTGTGCGTGTTGCGTATTCAGAGCTGCGCCAGTTTTGGTAATATGCGCCGGTACATATGCCCCCATGGCTCCCAATCGTCATACAGAGAAGTGTTATGCCATAAAAGAGTGAATGTTCCGTTGACAGCTTTACATCGTCGCGCAAGGGTTATGATGCGCTCTTCTCCCTGTTCAGGCGTGAGATTGCGATACTGTTTGAGTGTGCCGTCCATAACGATCAGAGGGATTTCCCAGAGGTCGAGAGGGCGATTGCGAGCAATATCAAATGGCTGAAAAGGGTGACAGGTGCCGCAACGAAAACCTTCATGATCCGCATAGCCAACGGTGGAATCATACGCAAGACCAGCCTCCTCCCAAAGCCGCCATGTCTCTGGGGCCTGAAAACGCAAATAGTGTTGACGTCCTCCATAGCGAGATTCGCCAAGCGCTGCGTCCATACGCTGCTTCTCTTGATAAAAGCGTTCGGGATTAGCAAAGGTCTGATAGCCGGGATGAAAGCCGGCCTCGTGACCGCGCTGGCGCAGATCAGAGATCAGTTGCTGCACCGGCTTTGCGCAGGGATCGTAGCCACTGTCGAGCGAACTACGTTCGGCGGCCATGAAGTAGAAGGCGCTCCGGAAACCATGCCGTTCCGAAAGGTCAGCTAGCTCGTAACACCCCTGTAGCGCCGAATCAAGTGCAAGGTTTGCCCATTGACGAAACGTCTGGACTGCTCGAGCTGGATTGCGTCGTCTGATCAAATCGCCCCCAACTCGACGCAGGGAAGCTGTTCGCACGAAGTCAATATCGTGACTGAGTTTCACCGAGAAGCGAGGGGGATGCGGCTCCCATCCCGGCAGCAAGGTTTTCAGCCACGCTTGCAAAATCAATGCATATTCGTCTACGATGGGCCGGTCGAGAAATCCCTGTTTGTAGGCCGCGCTCGCCGTAGCGGGAAAGCGGCCGTGCTGGTCGCGCACGGGCGAAACAGTTTCCTCCCATCGCGTGAGCATGAAGAAAGCAGCAGCAATGATGTCGGCATAGAAGACGATTGTGCCATCTTCACGCCTTTCAGCGAAGGGTTTGCTGCCATCTTCATAGCCTTCGCCCCAAAAAAGAACAGGTATTGAATAGCTATATTGAAAAAATCGGTTTGAGGGGTAGTTTGAAGGAAATACATCTAAAATGGAGATACAATTGAGGTCTTGAAGGGGTTTGTGGAATAATCTAACAAATGCGCTCTCTGAACAAGGGATTATAATCACATCGCAATCCTCTGCTACCTCAGGAATGGTATACTGACACTTGACACCCTCAAGCAACATTCCGGGTTTTGTGCTGACAAAACTCCGGCACCCCAATCGTTGAAAATATTGTTCCCAACAATACTCTTCTGCTTGAGGAGTTATTAGCAGAGTCATATTGCGTTGACAATTCCACTTTTTGAGTCTTTTTTGCGCGCCAACACAAAAAACCCATAAGGGTCGACTACGGGCGAGCCAATTTGTTCCAAACCACCTTTAAGGACACCGGATGCTAAACGATAAAGACGGCGTCTAATCAAATCACTTCGGCGAACGCTCTTAGCTTGCTGTTCACTCACCACATCAAACAATCTCTCATTATCTGAGAATATAGTTCGATGTTTCGCATGCCTAAGCTGTAACCATGCCCAAAGAGAAAGTTTATTCTCTCTGACGGTTACATCCGCAATTTCGGAAGAAATATTCCGCTCCCAAAATACTGTCGGAAAGATTGTGACCAAATCCGGGGGCGGTGTATCCACCCATAAATCGCCAGTTTGTTCTAAATAGCGTCTGTTTGGGGCATTGAAAATCAATAGACCGCCGGGCTTTAGTAAGGAAAGAAGGTAATTTGTCATTCGTAGCGGAGACTCAACGCATCCTATCGTTCCGACATGGTAAATAGCATCGTAGGGGCTGTTCGCCATTAGGAATTCTGGACTGGCCAAATAGAAATGCTCACCAAAATTTTTAGATGCTTCGAGAATGGCTGTCTGAGAAATGTCAAATCCATATATTTCCCGTCCAGATGCAATAAAATATGCGGCAAGATAGCCCAGTGAACAGCCGATTTCCGCAATTTTATTCAATTCTCTATGCATATCAAGACTGTCTATCACAAATTTATATTTCGGCACTCTTCGAAGGTATTGGCGAAGCTTTTCTATTTGCCCATGACCAAAATAGGTTGCGACATGTTTCGCTAGAACCTTATGAAACGCATAGCTCGACGCCGTTGAATGTAACTTCTCATGTGCCAACGGATCGTGTTCGACAAATCTACAACCACATTGCATGCAATCAAACACAGCAGCCGAATAGTTACGATATGGTCGGATACTGTCCACAAATTGTACGGAATCACTACCACATACTCGGCAGTCCGGAAGCTGAACGAGCTCGTTGACTTCTACCATGTTAATTTTATTTTCGACCGCTTATTATCCGCTTGCATCAATGCAGTACAAGAACCAAGATTAAGTATTGGCGTCGGACAATGCTTTCTGAGTCCATTGACTCAATAGTTGAAAAGCCAGATTAACTCTTTCGATTGCGTAAGAATGGAAGTGTTCAAAAGATTCATGACGAGCGTTTATATCATGGAATGTCGGATCATCTAATAGTTCCTGTACTTTTGCAGCTAAAGTAACAGGTGTATGCGACCTCACATCGATTGCAAATTTTTCTTTGCCATAATATTCCATCATGTCCTGATATTTGATATTCCATCCTATCGTAATTACGTCAACACCGGTGGATAGTGCAGCGACGAGCGCATGATAGCGTGAAACAATTGCATACTTGGCAAGAGAAATCAGACCTTTTGCCATCATCGGATCGATATCTTCTTCAACAATAACATATGAAGATTTAGGCAAGTGTGACGCTATCAGCTTTGCCACATGTCGGTCGCATTCGTTTGGATTATTCGAATACATATGGGGCAAGAAGACGATGAATTCGCTGCGCCTGATCAGCAGTTTGCAAACCTTTATCATTGAATCAATATGTTTTTCTCCAACGGCTCCACCTACCGAAGTGCTAACAGCTTTAAAAATGACTGAGCTAGGTGAAACGATCACATAGCCCTTGGGCGACAGGTTGTGCTGCCGCAGAAAGAGTTCAGCCCAGGAAACATTGGTAGGTAGAAGAATCGCGACATCGGGAAAGTCATAGACTTTTGTGGGATCCTTCACGATTTCTCGACAGTATCGAGCGGAATTCTTACCGCGCGCCGGAACAAAGTCCACTTGTTCAAAAGCTTTCCGTGCAAAAAATCGCACTTTCCAATCGTTAAACGGGCCGAAGGATTGAATGAAAAAAGCGAACGGTTTCTTATATTTATTAGCATAGTATTGATTGGAATAGGAATTGATCCCTTCAAAAGGCCCTCTTGCTCCATCTCCGACATAGGAAATACCTTGCATATCAATCACCAAATCACATTTTTCATAGGATGCCATGAATTCCTCGTGAACCGATCGGGCGATAGCTGCATAAGTGTTATCGAAAAGTGGGCGCCTTCTTAAAAGCCTGTAGGGTAATTTGGCAATTTTGAGTACGGGATTCGTAGCTGACAGGTAGGACAAGAAGATGTCTCCACGGACGATCTTCAGTCCATAATGTTTTGCCCACCTTTCCTCCTGCTCAAAGGAAAAAGGAGTGACGGCAAACACAAAATCAATATCACTGATTCGTTTTTTTAATTCTTCAACCAACGTTAACGCCATTGCTGGCCCACCAAGATTTCGACTCAAACAGAGCCCAGTTACTAAAGCAAGAGCCATGTTAATTTACCTTCCTCTACTCTTTAGTTTCTGTAGAAAATGTATAGAGTTTTAAGTGCCATAGCACAAAATAATAGATGATATTAACGAAGGATAGCGCAGCAAAGCGAATAAGGAAGCTACTGGTTACTGAGAATATTAGAGCTAAAATAAGCAAAAATGGCAAAACAGGCAAAATACCCCACCTCAGGTACAATGAAGAAAATCTGCCTTTCCCCATCCCCGTTACCGTATAGTTCCATTCCCCTAATCCCCAAAACAACAATGCCTGCGTAAGTGCAAGCATCCATATCACAGTTACAAAATCTTTAGTTAAAGAATACGTCACTAAAACAATAAAAATTTTTGCTGCAGGCAGTAAAGCGTTGAATACAAGCTCTGCTTCATTCCTTTTTAGCAATACAAAGATGCTGAAGCTTGATACAACAAGGTTTAAGTGCCCCCCAATCAAAATCGGAGAGATTAGAGTAGAGTATTCCGTCCACTGTGAACCAAAAATCAAAACCACTATGCTTGGAAGAGCGACGATTCCTGAATAATAAGGCATCGCGGTCAAAGCGATCAGTTTTCTCTGCCTTTCTTGAACTCGCACTCCGATCTCATGGGGCGTAAGAGAGGATGCGTCCTGGAGGAACACCTGCCAGATTGATCCTGAGATAAACTGCTTAGGAAGTGCTATCAAGCGATTCCAGAAATAATATGCTCCGATTTGTGCTGTACTAAATAATGCAGCAAAGAGAACATACTCAAAATTATATGCGACAGCATTCAAGAAAGCCGCCGGTGCACTATATTGATAGAATCGCTTATATTTGTGAAAAACGTTCTTGGCCGACGCACTGTTATTATGAAAATCGATCTGTCGATAAGGCAGTGAGAGGATGTTGACAACACGGCCAACGACATCTGCGAGCACCATTCCAAAAATTCCGAATCCAGAAACTCCTAAGCCGATGCGTGCAGCATTAGACGCTGCTGAAGTTGTAACATCAGAAAGTCCAATAGCTTTATACATCGCCCCCCGGTTTGCCCATGATCTGAAAGCAAGCGCCACTGTTGTAAGAAACAGTGACGGAGCAAGTAACCAATAAAATGATGGAACATCGGTTCTGGTGACGGCAAACGATGCTGTACCCACAAGAACGATGATCGCACTCGCTCCTGCTAGCCATAAACATAACTTAACTAGTGCTATTGCTTCCGATTCATGGTCAGCGACGACAATAGCCCATTCGAATTTTAAGGCCGAGATCGAAGTGGCAATTGCCAGGATTGCAGCAAAAGTGCTAAAAAGGCCATATTCGGCAGGTGTGTAAATACGTGAGAGGAGCGGGGTGACCAGTATCCCAATAACCTGAGCAACTATGGTAGCACTTGACAGGGATAATACACGTCGTGCAAAAGTGTTACCTGCAGAGTAATTAGAAAACCAACGTTTGAATTGAAGAGCCTGACTTTTTGCAATTTCATGCATTGTAGTGATGCATTAGTGTTGCTTATGGACTAATTCGTTAATCCATCGTCGCCGAATCGTACCCAGCTTTGTTTTAACTAAACCTAACGACGCCATTACATGAAACAGCAATACACGCCAGAGAAACCACGGATAACCAAGCCCTTTTCGAGTAACAAACCGGAAAAAAGCTGGATTAAGGTAATTCTTGAACCAGATCGAGAAAGAAGGCAATCCGTCTTCGGCATACGGAAGTATATACTTTGGTGTGAATTTACCTTGCCTATTAAGCTTGTTGATTATCTGTCTTGCGGGTATGCTAAATGCGAAGTATTCGCTCTGAGACTCAACAACATCTTCCTCTGATGCCAACTGAATCTGAATACGCCCTTGCGTAGACAGATGTTGAAACGCCTTATTTGCATCAGGATTCCTTACAATGACAATACTTGTACCTAGCTTATCATCCCGGAATCGAGCCAGCCAAGCGTCACCAACTACTATGTCGGCTAGATAATTTAAGTGCTCGGTGCACAGGAGACACCTCTTTGTTGCATAGGTTCGTGAAAATGCAACTTTAAATGGCGCTGTATGCGCATGTTCGCGATATGAAGGCCGTCGATAATAAGTGTGTTTGCAGCCGCTGGCGTCAGTAAGCTCAAAGTTACCGATGCTGTCACCTCCTCTGTATGTCGCATTTATGAGTGTGTTAGGATTTAAGCCCATATATCGAGCAAAATGATTGACTGTGTGGCGAGAGTACATCCAGCCACAAATTAGTCCTACAGTAATTTCTATAGACCCTTGCATGGTTTCTCGATATATTTGCTGCCATTTATATATCGAGGTTAACTGACAGGGGGTTGCAATAAGCATAAAACGACCAGGCGTCGTCTTTAAGATTTCTACTGCCTTTTCAAAATTGATATTGTGATATATAGAACCCGGCGAATTAGTAATCAAATCGTCAATTGAGGTGTAAAGGGAAGGCTCGTACTCTAGTCCGTCGGTGTGTCGTAATGTAATGATACCGTCGACTAGCTGCTCGGTAAGATAATACCGAGATAGCTCTCGAATAATGCCACCAGAACTTGAGCGGAGTCGTACAGCTTCTGAAGTTGAATAACAGGTGTATATAGCTGCCCATGGTCCAATCTTCTTCTGGGGATCTTTCCAGTTTGCCATCGTCACGAAATCTTCTTCGTAGCTCGGACAGACTTTAAGACAGGGGTGTTCCTCACATTTTAAGCAGGTTTGTGAGTCGGCAACAGATGGTTCATATATTCCTTTGGTAGCGCTAAACACAATCGAGATTTCTTGATATGGACATGCATGCTTGCATGTCCCACAACTGATGCAGAGATCGTTGTCGGTAATTAATTGAATATTCTGAATAATGGATTGCATTGATAGGATATCTCGCTTCCGAACGTGGGCTCTATATATTGCTGAATATTGCTAAGAAGCTAACCCACCTTATTGTTACCTCAGCGGGCAATGCCTGCTAAGCTTCGCTTAACTCCGGATAAATTGGAATGCCAGCGTCTCCTATGTCGCCTTCTCGCTGGTCACAAAATCGCCTTTTGGGGTATTCATTTCCCCAGGAGATTGCAGCGAATATTTCGTATTATCTTAGAAATCGGTTGTTTCAGCACAACTTCCAATATAGTCGTTGTCTTTTGCGTCTTACATAGCTCTGGATCGATAGTTTTGAGTAATTTACATTGTGACGTTCGCAACCATCCGCACAGCCGCCTTACGCCGCTGTCAGATTCTCCAGATGCACCCTGGTTTCATCCGCCTTCGACCTCCGCTCGCTGGCGTCCAACACTTCGATGCCGACAATCTGTCCGTTTGGCGCGATGTTGACGGCGATTCGATCGTTCAGTTGGATCGCTTCGCACGCTATCCTGCCCTCAACCAGTCAGATATAGAGAGCATTCACCTCTGAATTATAGCTGATTTTCATCGTTGTCTATTGCACCATTACGAATTGCTGCGACCACTTCCAACTCGCCTGCGCCTCGTTCTTCCCTTTGCATCCTGGCGTGGCGACTGAAGACGGGCGGCAGGGGCTGCGGTGCATCCATGCGGTTGCTTTTTCACACTTCACATCAAAACTCGATTCTTTGCTCCTGTCACTGTGCGCACCACCGCTTTTTGCTATACTTCGCTCAGCTCCGAGCCGATCGGGAAGGCCTGCCGCCTCATCGCCTTGACAGTGCGCTATTCTAACCGCTATTGGCCCTCTATTGCGTGTCCACCCAGCTCTCTTGCGTCCCGGCCGGTGGGCTGACGTAGACCTGAACGAGGGTCTCCTTTGCGCCCTTTGATTCTTGGCTCATGCTCCACTGTGCTCTTCCAACCATCTGCGACACGCCGCAACCAGCGCACGCGCCGTCTCCAGCCCGCGCACGGCCTCGGGACGCGTGTACACCTGCCCAGGCGTCAGGTCGGGCAATCCGTTCGGGTAACGCGTAGAGATGTAAAATTTGTCCAGGAGTGCGGCCTGCTCGATCCACTGCGCTGCATCGGGCAAACGCTGTTTTTCTGGAAAATCCATCACCAGACGCTGGATCGAATGCCCCCACGGATCGGCGTCCACCCAATACCACAGCGCCTTGACCGCTTTTTCTCCGCTCTGCTGTGCGTAAAAGCAGGCCTGTGCAAACAGACCTGCGTTCAGCAAAGTCTCGGCGGCGCGCAAGTCTTCTTCAGCCGTCAATAGCCAGCGTTCCGCCTCACGCCGATTCTTGCTCACGCTCATAGATGATCTTTCCTTCGCATAGCGCCTTTTGAATAAAGCGACGATGTGCGATCTGCGTCAGCTCCTCAGGGGTGTAGATCAAGAGGTCGACCGCACGGTCGGAGACCGCACGCGCGATCGGCGCAAGCAGTTCGTCGTACCGATCCAGGAAACGCTTGTCTGTGTCCATCACCACGATCAGGTCGAGGTCGCTCCGCCGCGACGGCTCGTTGCGCGCCAGCGAGCCAAAGACGATCGCCCGTACAACTCGGTGTCGATCGAAGATCGGACGCAACTGTTCTGCAATTCGATCCAGTTCGCTGTTCAACGCTACGTATTCCTCATTTCAGGCCCAAACCAATTGCACGCCTCTACGCCGTTTTGAGTCTGTGAAAATTCCCGTGAGATGGCGGAACCCCTGCCATAAGCGTCCTCTCTGTGCAGGTCAGCGGCGTTGCGTCGTCGACTGCGTCGCTGCTTCTGGAGCGGCGAGCGCCTCCGCCACCGCGCGCACCACCGTCTCTTGCTGCGCCTCGCTCAGCTCCGGATAAATCGGGATCGCCAGCGTCTCCTGCGCGGCCTGCTCGCTGGCCGGGAAGTCGCCGACTTTGTACCCCAGGTCGGCGAAACACTCCTGCAGGTGCAGCGGCGCCGGATAGTAGATCTCGCAGCCGACGCCGTGCGCCTTCAGGTGCGCCATCAGCGCGTCGCGGCGCCTGCTGCGAATGACGAACTGGTTGTAGATGTGGCGACCGTAGCCCGCATCGCAGGGCAGGCCCACGTCGACGCCCGCCGCGGTGAACAGCTGGCGGTAGCGTTCGGCGTTGCGTTGGCGCACGGCTGTCCATGCGTCCAGATGCTTGAGCTTGACGCGCAGCACTGCGGCCTGGAGCGCGTCAAGGCGGAAGTTGCCGCCCACCACCTTGTGGTAGTACTTGGGGCGGGCGCCGTGGCTGCGCAGCAGGCGCACGCGGTCGGCAAGGTCGGGATCGTTGGTCACCACCATGCCGCCGTCGCCGAAGCCGCCCAGGTTCTTGGAGGGAAAGAAGCTGAAGCAGCCAAGATGGCCGAGCGAGCCGGCGCGGCGGCCTTTGTACTCGGCGCCGATGGCCTGCGCGGCGTCCTCGATGACGTAGAGGTCATGGCGCTCGGCGACGACGAGGATCGGATCCATGTCCGCCATCTGCCCGAAGAGATGCACGGGCATGATGGCGCGCGTGCGTGGTGTGATGGCCGTCTCGAGTTTCGCCGGGTCGAGGTTGTAGGTCTGCGGGTCGATGTCCACGAAGACCGGTCGAGCGCCGAGGCGTGCGATGGAGCCTGCCGTGGCGAAGAAGGTGTAGGGGGTGGTGATCACCTCGTCGCCGGGTTGCAGGCCGATGGCCATCAGGCTCACGAGCAGGGCGTCGGTGCCGGAGGAGACGCCGACGCCGTAGCGGCAGTGGGAGTAGGTCGCCACCTCCTCCTCCAGCGCCTCGACCTCCGGGCCGAGGATGAACTGCTGCGACTCCACCACCCGCTCGATGGCGGCGTGGATTTCATCGCGCAGGGCGGCGTACTGGGCTTTCAAATCGAGCAATGGCGTCTGCATCTCGTGGGTCACTTTTTTAACCTTTTCCGTTCACTTTGAAAAGAGCTTCTACATTCGTTTCAAGAGTTGCACAGTTCGGCGAAACCCTTCCCGTAGAATGGGACTTTTTGGCGCCTTGTAGGCGCAGCTGCGCTTCCTTCTCCCCCTCTCCCAGCATTGGG
>FMSI01017898.1_pt1 | contig 24011 bp, 23 predicted proteins | sample 1504471 | NCBI WGS metagenome assembly FMSI01 (sample SAMEA4475357, study PRJEB15587) | soil metagenome | biome: Soil; feature: Field | place: India | collected 2015-03-11 | depth 0 m
TGTTTTATCATCTTTTGCCCACAAAAGAAATGTAAAAAGTGAAGTGATAAAGTAATTAATTTATTTTAAAGAAACCAAATAATTATATATAAAATGTGAAAAGACAATTTTTCTAATATAAAAATATGTTTCATTGTATTCAACGCATTCAGTCCAAAGCTCATCTATATAATTATACCGCTGTCTCCATCTATTTACACTTCCCTCGCCACTGTTATAGGCAGCTACGGCAAAAAAAATATTTCCCTTATATCTATTAAGAAGATATTTGAAGTGATAAATTCCAGCAAGCAGATTGTCGTCAAAGTCGTATATATTTATATCAAGCTTTATAGCCCTTTTTATCATTTCAAAGGTTGGTGGTATAATTTGAGCTATTCCTATTGCATTTGCCCAGGAAACAACTTCTTTTCTGAAGTGGCTTTCTTCTCTGACAAACGATATAGCCCATAAAGCCATATCTCTATCGGTTATGTAAGTTTCTATTTTTTCAAGATGATTGGTAGGAAAGATTTTCAAAATGTCATTTTTATCAAGAAGGATAACATACTCTTTCTTATCAAGATAGTTTATAAAAAATCCATTAAGATAGGATACAATATAATGCTCCATACCTCTATTTGTGAAAAAATTATAGTTGTCATAGAATAGGGATAAACTATATTTTTTATCAAAAATCTTTTCAAGAAGTTTGATTCTTTCAAGACACATATATTCAGGCAGATTTTTTTCAGCCTCAAGAAATTCATTGAATTTGTCGTTAATTTTTTCATTTCTTACAATACCTTTTGGAAAATTATTTTGAAAGTTTGATATTGCAGTGTTAAGTCTATGAAAAAGATTTTTATATTTATTTTTTATTTCTGGATAATAGTGGTCAACGGCATAATAAAAAAGTAAATCATCTTTTGAAAAACTTTTTTTGCTATTTATTGTATTGATTTTTGTTATTATCTTTTCGTTGAATAAAGCTTTATTGCTATCCCTTAACTCTTTTTCATATTTTAATGAAACAATCCATTCATAAGTGAATGGATAATCAACGAGTATTTTAAGGAAGTTTGTATAAGCTGCTTTGTAGTGTTTAGTCTGATAGTTAATCAAGGCAAGTGAATAAGTGTAATAAAACTTATTGTTTTCTTTAAAAGAAAGGGACATCTTTTTAGCTAAAGTTAGGTTATTTCTGAGTAAGGTTCTGAAAATTTCTCTTTCGTATTCGGGAAGTATTCCCACTTTTTTTGAAAGTCTTAGATACCAGTTGTATAGCTCAAGATATCTATCTGTTTTTTTCAAAATTCTTACCCAGTATTCATAATAAGCTGGTCCATAGAAATCTTTGTATTTTTTGAGATATGAGTAGGCTTTTTCGTCTAATTTTTCTTTAAGGAGCATATCGAGAAACGTTTTAAATGATTGCCAGCTTACTCTCTTGCCATTTTTTATATATTCCTCAAGAAAGCCAATTGCTTCTTCTTTATTACCAAGTTTATATTTTGTGAAAGCATAATTTCTATAGTAAAAATCAGATTCTCCAAATTTGATATTATATTCTTTGAGAATGTTTTCAAGTTCTTTAAATTTGTTTTTTCTGATTAAATATGAAATGAGGTTTTCAAAATATTTTTGTTCAAGATTGTCTATTACTCTTTTATCTAAAAGGTCAAAGTAGTCAAGAAGTATAGAAAATTTACTTATTTCTACATCAATAACCGGGAGTTCTGTTTGAAATAGAGAATTTGTTATAAATAAGTTTGCAAAAGATTTAAAAAAGGATAAATTTGTATTGATGAAGTTATAACTTACTATTTTATCAAAATCCCTTGTTTTCCAGAGTATATTGACATAATTTTTTTCTACTTCTTCAAAATATATGTTATTTGTATAAAAATAGACAAAATTCGATATATACGAATAGTTTGAATATAAGTCGGCGGAAGTTTCTATAGTATTATTAAGTGCTGCAATGTAAAAACTTATAAAATTATCACGAAAAATTGTATTTGAGAATGCATCATAGTTTACTTTGGAGTAATAAAATAAAGCATTGGTATAATCCTTCATTTTAAAAAATGATGTTGCAATGATGTAATTATCGTAGGGAGAGAGTTCTTTTTTATTTGTTAAAGAAGAAATTGCCCTGCGAAAAGAATAATTTTTATATAATTCATAAGGAGATTCTTGTGAAAGAGTCTGCCCCCAAAATAAGACTAACAGTATAGTAAAAAAGAAATTTCTCATTAAAGCCCCATTTTATTGATTTTCGATTTTAATATTATAGAAAAATTTTTCATTTTATGCAAAAGTTGGATTGCTTGATTTTTTTGTTTTAATTTTTTATAATTGCAGACGGATAAAAAAATATGACAAAACAGGAAATTATAAATATTTTAAGAGAAAACAGGAAAATACTTGAACAATATGGTGTAAAAAAGATAGCTATATTTGGCTCTTTTGCAAGAAATACAGCAAAAGAAGATAGTGATATTGACCTTGTTCTTGACATTGAAGAGGGTAGGATTAATTTTAAAACTTTTTCGGAACTGGTTGATTTTCTTGAGAATATTTTTGGAAGAAGAGTAGATATATTAACCCCATCAAGTATTAAGAATATTAGAATAAAAGAAATAAAAGAAAGGATAGAAAAAGAATTAGAATATGTATAAGAGAGATGATCTTGACTATATTAAAGATATTATTATAGCTTGTGAGTCGATAATAGAATATACTGAAAGTAATAAGTTTTTCTGATTTTGAGGATGATAAAAAACACAGGATGCTGTTATAAGAAACCTTGAAATAATTGGGGAAGCAGTTTATTGTTTTCAAAGAAAAATATTCAGAAATAGAATGGAAGGAAATAAGTAGGACAAGAGATAAATTAATTCATCACTATTTTGGTGTAAATATTAATATTGTTTGGGATATTATAAAAAATGATATACCCATTCTTCTTACTAAACTTAAAAAAATCATATCCAGTGAAAATTAATAGTATTTGTAATTTTACTTCCTTATATTGAAAAAGCTAAGCAAATCAAAATTTGAAAAAAAGGTTTTCTTATTTTAGAATAAATCGTTTTATTTAAGGAGGATAAAAATATGATTTGTCCAAGTTGTAAAAAAGAGACACCTGACAAACCAACTGTTTGTATTCATTGTGGAAAAGCTATTGAATTAGAAACGAATGATAACAATATTTCGATTATAAAGATACCTGTTTTTAAAACAGCTTTAGTCTTTTTTGTAGGTGGATTATTTTTTTGGGTTTTTAATATATTCTTTTTTTTCTTTTTTAATTTACTATCCTCTTTTCTATTAGAAAAAATTATTTCTATTATTTTTATTGGTTTGATTTTTGCTTTTCCTAGTTGTTTTTTTTCTGGAATATTAGCAGCGACTTTATTGAATGTTTTTTTCAAAAAATTAGGTGGATATAATATTGTTATAAGAAAGTAGTATGGAGTTTTATGAAATATCTTTTGATCTTCGTCGGGAGTGGAATAGGAGGAGTCCTCAGGTTTTCGTTGTCAAGATTTGTTTATAATTTTTCTGGTGAAAATTTTCCTTTTGGCACTCTTTTAGTAAATCTTCTTGGTTGTTTTGTTATTGGTTTTCTTTCTGGCTGGCTTGAGGACAGACTCATTCCATCTGAATGGAGAATGTTTATATTTGTTGGGATTCTTGGTGGGTTTACTACTTTTTCTTCTTTTGGACTTGAAACTTTTAATTTATTAAGAAATGAAGAAGCAAAATATGCTGTCTATAATTTGATTTTTACAAATATAGGTGGTATATTATTTGTGATATTTGGCTTTGCTCTTTCTAAATTATTAATAAGGTTGAAAATATGAAAATTGTTGAAGATGATTTGCTCGTGAGGATATTTTTGAGTGAACACACAAAACATAATGGCAAACCTCTATATGAAGTTATAGTATCTGAAGCAAGGAAAATGAATATAGCTGGGGCGACTGTTTTAAGAGGGCTAATGGGCTTTGGTGCTGATAAAAGACTCCATTCTTTAAAACTTGTTGACATATCTGATAATTTGCCTGTTGTGATCGAACTTGTTGATAAAGAAGAAAATTTACAACCTTTTTTTGAATTCCTTGATAATGTTGTTAAAGATGGATTTATAACTATTGAAAAAGTTCATGTCGTAAAATATAGATAAATTGACTTTTTTCAGCTTAGTAAATATAATCTTGTTGGAGTAAGTAAGATGAGAAAATTTTTTATTTTATTTCTTTTTTTTATATTTTGTTTTTCTTTTTCTCAGGAAAAGTCTACAAAAATTGCTATCCTTAAAATAGAAAATAGAACGCAGGATTATATTGACACAGATTTTCTCACAGAAACACTTCAGATAGAGATAGTAAATAGAAAACATTTTATAGTTGTAGAACGTTCAATGCTTGGTAAGGTTATTGAAGAACAGAAGTTAAGTCTTTCTGGGCTTACAGAAGAAGAACAGGCAGCTAAAATTGGATTGTTAGTCGGTGCAGAGAAAATATGGGTTGGTTCACTTTCTTACACAGGCACTCTCTATGTTATAACAATAAAGTCTATAGATACAAAGACAGGTATAATCGAATTTGCGGATCAGGTTTATTGTTATACAAAAGATGAATTTTTGAATGTCATGCCAGTTCTTGCTGATAGACTTATAAAAAAATCAAAAGGAGAAAATGTTCCAAAACACGAACCCAAAAAAGTAGTAAAGGAAAATACTATCACACCTTCAGGGCAGCCTCAAAACTATGAGAACAAAGGGGGATATTCAACTTATGATACAAGGCCTGATACCGCAGTTGATTTTGGGGGATATTTTATAAATTTTTCTGATAAAAGCTTTGGGTATGCAGGAGTAATTGCATTTAAAGTTGTAGCTGATAGAGAAGGGGAATTGCTTTTTGATTTGAGGTTATATTCTGGTGAGGTAGAAAAGTGGCAGCTTGGTGGTTTTAGTATTAATACAGTTTTTAATTTAAACTTTATCGCAAATGGTTATATTCTTCTTGGTGGAGGAATAGGCCTTGGGATAGATTTTCCTTCTTTTAAAAAGGACAATTATAAAATTGAATGTACACAATGGGTTTTTCCTTTAAGTGCTCAATTTGGTTTTCATCTTGGTAAATATGTAATGCTTATTTTTGATGCTTCTTATGTTTTTAGTTTTGGTTTATCAATAATTGAAAACAATTATCCAATAACTCAACCAGGACAATATATGACAATTGATAGTCAATCTGAATATATTCCTTATGAGCTTGAAGATTATATGAAAAATGGCTTAAATCCATCTTATTTTGGGGCTAAGATAAGCATATTATTTTAAATATGTATTACTTAATATTCATTTTATTTGCCTATCTTTTATTCAACAATTTTCTTTGGTTTTCTATTTCTATTTTTTTGTTCTTAATAATTTTTTTATTTTTTAAGAAAGAAAAATCTTTTATTTTTCTTTTTGTTTTTGGGGCAATACTTTTATTTTTTAATTATTTTAATAATATAAATTTTAACTATATTAATCATAACGAAAAGTTTATAAATGGAGATTTTTTAATTAACGATTTTTCTGAAATAAGTAAAGATAAAAAGGTCGTTAGTGCCTTTCCTTTTGAAATTTTTTATGAAAACGATTTAAATTTATATAGAGGACAAATTGTAGAAGTTGCGGGTTATAAATATAAAAACAAAATTTATGTTACAGAAATTATAGTAAAAAAAGAAGGAAATTTTATTTTTCATTTTTTTTCAAATATAAGACAAAAGCTTTATTCGAGGTTGGGAGATTCAAATTTCAAAAGTCTGGTTGAGAGCTTTATTTTTGGAGATAAAAATTCTCTTGATTTTGAGACAAGGGAAAATTTTAAGATTACTGGATTAATGCATTTACTTGCTCTTTCTGGTCTTCATATTGGAATCATTGCAGGGTTTTTAAGTTTTTTACTTTCTTTTTTCTTAAGGAAGAGTTTAGTTTTTTATTTTGTTTCATTCTTTTTGATTTTGTATGTTTTTCTTTCTGGATTTTCTCCATCTGTTTTCAGGGCTGCCTTTATGTTTATAATTCTTTATTATTATACCTTTTTTGAGTCTTTGAATGTAGAAGTTTTCGACGTGCTTCTTTTTACTGCTTTTGTTTCTATTGTGTTTTTTCCAGAGTTTTTATTTAATATTGGTTTTTGGCTTTCCTATTTTGCTTTTGGTGGTATATTATTTTTCTCTGAATTTTTCGATATAGTTTTTCAGAATTTGCCTACCTTTATACAAAAATCATTTTCTATCACTCTTTCGGCTAATATTGCAACAGCACCTTTGATACTTTATTATTTTGGAAGTATTAACTTAATTTGCTTTTTATCAAATCTTGTTATTATTCCTTTGTTTTCAATTTTTCTCGTTTTTCTTTTTATAGCTTATTTATTTTCTTTTTTTAGTGTTAACTTTTATTTTATTTCTTTGTTTTTATGGAACTTAATAAAAAGGATTGTAGAAATTTTTTCTTATATTAAGATTAATATAAAAGTTGAGGATTTTAGTATTTTTCATTTTTTTGTATTTTTTGTTGTTTTTATTTTATTGTTTTTTTCTTCGAGATTATTTTTTTATCTAAGGTTGAAAAGAATAGAAAAAATCTGATATTGACTTTTTCCTTTTTTTTATTTAATATACTTCATTGAGTGTTTTAAGCAAGGTGTTGGGGATGAAAAAATATTTTCTTGAAATGAAAGAAATAGCAAAAGTTAATAACAATATAAGGGTGCTTAATAATTTTAATCTTTGTGTTGAAGAAGGTGAATTTCATACTATTGTTGCTGATAATGAAGCAAGTATAGAGGCTATTATTAAAATACTTATGGGGGAGATTCCTTCTTCAAACTATATTGGTGATATTTTTATCAATGGGAAAAAAGAGAATTTTAACAGTATAAAAGATAGTGAAAAGGCTAAGATAGCTTTTATTCACCAGAAGCCAAAATTTGTTCCAGAAATGACTATATGGGAAAATGTATTTTTGGGGAGTGAATATACAAAGGTTGGCTTTATAGATAAAAAAAAGTGCATTTCTTTTGCTACTAAAGCCCTTGAACAGGTAGGGCTTAATATTAACCCAAATCTTAAATTGATGAATTTAAGCACATTTGAACAGCACAAAATCGAAATGGCAAGGGCGATAGTTAAATCACATAAAATATGGGTACTTGAAGATCTTGTGGCAGTTATATCCGAAAGGGAAATTGATGAACTTTTTGAGTTATTAAAGAAAATTAAAAATAATTATAAAATTACATTTATTTACGTTGGACATAAACTTAAAGAAGTACTCAATATAACAGATACTATTACCTTTGTGAGAGATGGAAAAACTGTCTTTTGTGAGGAAGCAAAAAATTATTATGATGATGATGCCGAAATGTCAATGATGCTTGGCAAAGAACTTACAAAAAATGTATTTATAGATAGTTTTTGTGAGTCTTTTAATATTTCAAAAAGAGAAAAAGATATTCTTATTATGCTTCTTAACGGCAAAAATAATAGAGAAATTTGTGCTAAACTATGTATTTCTATAAATACTATAAAAACTCATATCAGTAATATATATCAAAAAACAGGTGTAAACAATCGTGTTGAACTCCTCAAACTTATGCTCAAATTCAAAGAAAATTAAAAAATCACCTTAGTGGGTGAAAAAAATCATTCTTTGAGGTGATTGACAAAATCTTCTCCATATTTAAAATTTATTTAAAATGTATTTAAAAATAATTATAAAAATAAATTCCATTTTTAAAGGAGGTTTAAGATGGAGAAGGTTTTGAAAGTGTTGTTCAGTTTGTTTCTTTTATTGTTTGTATCTGCAACTGGTTTTTCTAAGGTGAAGATTGGTCTTTCTTTTGCTACTCTTGCAGAAGAAAGATGGAAAGTTGACAGGGATCTTTTTGTTGCTGAAGCAGAGAAAGGTGGAGCAGAAGTTATAGTTGTTTCTGCAAATGGTGATGAAAATCTACAGAATAGCCAGTGTGAAAATCTCATCACAAAGGGAGTTGATGTTCTTGTAGTAATTGCACAGAATGGTGAAACAGCAAGTGCTATTGTAAAATCTGCACAGAAAGCAAAAATTCCTGTTATAGCCTATGACAGAATGATTAAAAATTGTGACCTTGATCTCTATGTTTCTTTTGACAGTGTTAAAGTTGGTGAATTGATGGCAGAATATGTTTGCAAATTAAAACCAAAGGGAAATTATTTTATAATTAATGGTTCTCCAACTGATAATAATGCTTTTTTAGTAAGACAGGGTTTTGAAAATGTTCTTAAGAAATATCCAGATGCAAAGGTTATATTTGAGCAGTGGTGTGATGGCTGGTCACCTGAGAAAGCATTAAAGCATGTAGAGAATGGATTAACTCAGCATAAGAATAAGGTTGATGTAATCTTATGTGCAAATGATGGGACTGCTGGTGGAGCTGTTCAGGCTCTTGCAGAACAAAAACTTGCAGGTAAAGTTTTAGTAACAGGACAGGATGCTGAACTTGCTGCATGTAAAAGAGTTGTTGCTGGAACACAGGCTGTAACTATTTACAAGCCAATCAAAAAACTTGCAACAGCAGCAGCTAAAGCAGCATTAGAGCTTGCTAACAAAAAGCCAGCAAGTGAAGTAAACACAAGAGTAAATAATGGCAAAATTGATGTTCCTTCTATAATGCTTGTTCCTATTCAGGTTACAAAAGCTAATATGAAATCTGTAATAGTTGCTGATGGTTTCCATTCAGAAAAAGATATTTACGGGAAATAAGTATTAACTTTTAAGGTTCAGAAGGGAGACATTCTCCCTTCTGAATTTATATAAAAGAAAAGAGGTTTTTTATGAAGTATATTCTCGAAGCTGAAGGTATAACAAAGGATTTTCCCGGCGTAAGGGCACTTGATAATGTTTGTTTTAAAGTTTGTGAAGGTGAAATTCATGCACTCGTTGGTGAAAATGGGGCTGGTAAATCAACTTTAATTAAAATATTGAGTGGGGTTTATCCCTGTCATTCTTATAGTGGGAGAATATTTATTAATGGGGAGGAAAAGAAGTTTTTAAATGTTCGAGATTCTGAAGAAGCTGGAATTTCGGTAATATATCAGGAGCTTACTCTTATTAAGGAGATGAGTATTGCAGAGAATATTTTTCTTGGCAACGAACCAATAAGAATGAAAGCTCTTATAAATTGGGATGAAATTTGTTATAAAAGTAGTGAATTGTTGAAAAGGGTAAAACTTGATTTGAATGTTAATAGAAAAGTTAAGGAACTTGGAGTAGGGCAGCAGCAACTTGTTGAAATTGTAAAAGCATTAAGTAAAAATGCAAAAATTTTAATACTTGATGAACCAACGGCTTCATTATCAGAAAATGAAACAGAAAATTTGATGGATATCTTAAGATCTTTAAAGAAAGAGGGGGTAACTTGTATTTATATTTCTCACAGATTAAAGGAAATTTTTGAAATTGCAGACAGGGTTACAGTATTAAGAGATGGAAAAACAATAGGAACTGATGAAGTAAAAAATCTAACAGAATCAAAAATTATTGCTATGATGGTTGGAAGAGAGCTTAAGGAGTTATATCCTAAGGAAAAACATATTGCTAAAGATGTTGTCCTTGAGGTTAAAAATTTCTGTGTTGAAGACCCAGTCAAAGATGGAGAATTGATGATAGAAAATGTTTCCTTTAATGTAAGAGAAGGGGAGATAGTCGGAATTGCTGGGCTTGTTGGGTCTGGAAGAACAGAACTTGTAGCAAGTATATTTGGAGCTTATGGAGCTAAAAAAAGAGGGGAAATATATCTCAATGGAAAAAAGATGGAAATAAACTCTCCAGCAGATGCGATAAAAAATGGAATAGGGCTTGTTACTGAAGATAGAAAACTCTATGGGCTTGTTTTGAAAATGGACGTAATGAAAAATATTACTCTTTCAGCAATGGAGAAAGTCTCTGGAATTTTAATCAATGAAAATGAGGAGATAAAAAATGGAAAAAAATTTGTAGAAGAGTTAAGAATAAAAACACCTTCTCTTGAAACTCTTGTTAATAATTTAAGTGGTGGTAATCAACAAAAGGTTGTTCTTGCAAAGTGGCTTTTGACGGAGCCAAAAGTATTATTTTTGGATGAACCTACACGTGGAATAGATGTTGGTGCAAAAGTTGAGATATATAAAATTATGAATGAACTTATTAAGAAAGGGGTTTGTATTGTAATGATTTCTTCCGAGTTACCCGAAATAATAGGTATGAGTGATAGAATACTTGTTATGTGTGAGGGAAAAATAACAGGAGAACTTCAGGGTGGAAAAGTAACTCAAGAAGAAATAATGTATTATGCGACAGGAGGAAAATAATGTCAGTAGAAAAAAGAAAGGTAAAAGTAAATCTTAAATCTTATGTTATGGTTTTTGCTTTGATTGCCATCTGGCTTCTTTTCTTTTTGCTTAATCAGGATACTTTTCTTACACCAAGAAATCTGTCTAATTTAGCAAGGCAGATGTCTATAACTGGTATACTTTCAATTGGAATGGTATTGATAATAGTTTCTGGGCATATCGATCTTTCAATTGGTTCTGTTGTTGGACTTACTGGAGCTATTGCGGCAATTTTACAGGCTAAAATGGGTTGGTCGACTGTTGGAGCTGTCTCAGTTGCTATCCTTGTAGGAATCTTGATTGGTTTATGGCAGGGTTACTGGGTTTGTTATCTTAAAGTTCCAGCTTTTGTTGTCACTCTCGGTGGAATGATGATTTTCAGAGGAGTTATTTTGGGAATTACTGAAGGAAGGACAATTTCGCCACTTAGCCATGAATTTGTTCAAATTGGACAGGCTTTTTTACCTACTACCATAGGCTGGATTCTTGCTATAATCGTTGTTTTTGCTATTCTTTTTATAAGAATAAAAAAGAGGATTGATAGAATAAATTATGGATTTGAAACGAAGCCTTTATATTATGATATTATTATTAATTTGATTATTGCGGGTTTGATTATTTTATCTGTTTTTGTGATGAATAGTTATGAAGGTATTCCTGTTCCAGTTTTATTACTTTTTATTCTTGTTGTGATTTTTAAGATAGTAAGTGAACATACAAGATTTGGACGATACTTATATGCTATTGGTGGAAACCAAGAAGCCGCAAAATATTCTGGAATAAATATAAGATTTAATACTTTAATGGCTTTTGTACTTATGGGCTTACTATGCGGAATTGGAGGGGTGGTTCTTTCTGCAAGATTAAATGGTGCTACAACATCTGCAGGCACTGGTTTTGAGCTTGATGTTATTGCTGCCTGTGTCATAGGTGGTACAAGTTTAATGGGTGGAGTAGGTAATGTTACAGGAGCTATAGTTGGAGCATTAATAATGGCAAGTCTTGATAATGGTATGGTATTGTTAAATACACCTACATTCTGGCAATATATCGTAAAAGGTTTAATTTTGATGTTTGCTGTTCTGATAGATTTCCAGACCAAACAAAAAGATTAATATTAGGGGTTGAGTTTTTACTCAACCCCCTTTTAATTTTCTATATTGACTAATTTCTACTTATTTTGTATAATATTCAAAACTTATGATGGAGGTTTTTTATGAAGTATCAATTATTAATTGTTTTATTAACTAACAGACTTAATGAAGCTATTGAAGTTCAAAAGGTTCTTACTGAGTTTGGCTGTTATGTAAAAACTCGTCTTGGCCTTCATGAAGCAAATGAAAATTTATGTAGTGATAAAGGTCTTATGGTATTGCAGCTAATTGGAGACGAAAATGAACATAAGAAAATGAAACAAAAACTTGAGGCTATAAAGGGCGTAAAAGTTCAATATGTGGTGATGGAAGATTAGATATTTTGACAGAAAGAGAAAAAAAAATTATAATATATAATCTTTGTGGAAGAGTGTCCGAGTGGTTTAAGGAGCGTGCTTGGAAGGCACGTGTACGCCAAAAGCGTACCGAGGGTTCGAATCCCTCCTCTTCCGTTTTTTATTTGAATAAAAAAGGTCTTTTATGCAAAAAGAAAGTTTTTTTCTTTCCAATAATGGGGTGGGGGTTTCTTTTTGCATTGAAAATGGAATTATAAGTCAAATTAACCTTTCTAATTGTGATAAAACTTGTTTTCCTGAAAAATCTCCTTTTGATAAATTTTTTGAAAAGACTTTCTTATATCTTTCCGGCAAATCAGTTGATTTTACAGAAGATTTGAGATTACTTAATATGGAAAAATTTACTTTTTTTCAGTCTCAAGTGTATAATATTTTGATAAAAATAAAGTTTGGTGATTTTATATCTTATGAGAAACTTGCGGAGAAGCTGGGGAATAAAAATCTCAGAAGAGCAGTTGGTAGGGTTCTTGGTTTAAACCCTTATCCACTAGTTATTCCCTGTCATAGGGTTTTACCAAAGAATTTTTCTATTAAAAATATTGGTGGTTTTAGTGAAGGGATTGATATTAAAAAGAAATTATTAAAGATAGAAAAAATAATATAGCGGGAGTAAGATGAAATCATATATAATTAAGAGACTACTACTTATTATACCTACTTTATTTGGTATTACTCTTGTGTGTTTTATTATTATGAATGCTGTTCCCGGTGGACCAATAGAACAGGCTATTTATAAACTTAAACAATCCCAGATGAAAGAGGGAGCAGCTTCTCAACCTCAATCACAGATTTATTCTGAAGAGATTGAGAATATCAAAAAGTATTATGGTTTTGATAAGCCACTGGTAATAAGATATTTTGACTGGCTTTTTAAGATAATGAGAGGGGATTTTGGTTATTCTTATATTTATGAAAAACCGGTTCTTAGTATAATTATTTCAAGAATACCTGTTTCTTTGATGTTTGGTTTAACTGGATTTTTGTTGAGTTATCTTATTTGCATTCCACTTGGTATAAAAAAAGCTATAGAAAATAACAAACCTTTTGATCATTATACAAGTTTTATAATATTTGCTGGATATTCTATTCCGGGTTTTGTGATGGCTGTTATTCTTATTGTTCTTTTTGGTGGAGGGAGTTTTCTTAATCTTTTCCCTATAAGTGGAATTTTTTCAGATAATTTTGAAGATTTAAGTTTTTTTGGCAAGATACTTGATATAATTCATCATATGATTCTCCCTGTCTTTTGTTATGTTATTGGTAATTTTGCAACCCTTACGTTGTTAATGAAAAATTCTATGCTTGAAGAACTTCAAAAAGATTATATTAAGACAGCTCTTGCTAAAGGTTTGAGTTTTAAAGAGGCTGTTTTTAAACATGCTTTACGAAATGCACTTATTCCTGTTGCCACAAATATTGGAATGATTCTCACTGTGATTTTGTCGGGGTCTGTTCTCATAGAAACTATTTTTACTATAGATGGTATGGGTTTGCTTGGTTATGAAGCTATAGTTAATAGAGATTATCCAGTGGCTTTGGGTTTGACTTTCATTTCAAGTTTACTTGTGCTTGTTGGAAGGATAATTTCTGATATAGCACTTGTTATTGTTGACCCAAGAATAAGGTTCAGGTGATTTTTATGTTTAAGTTTTCTCCATTGACTTTAAAAAGGATCGAAAAGTTTAAAAGTCAAAAAAGGGCTTATTTTTCTTTAATTATTATTTTATTACTCTATTTTATTTCATTATTTGCTGATTTAATTGCAAATAATAAACCGATTGTCTTAAGGTATAACGATAGATTTTATTTTCCTGTTTTTAAATTTTATTCTGGCGACAATTTTGGTTACTCTCAAACTGATATAGTGGATTATAAGAAATTTGTAAAAAGTGATAAATTTTTGGAAAATAAAAAGAATTTTGCAATTTTTCCACCTATACCTTTTTCACCTAATGAGTCTATAGAAGATTTACCAACGAATCCTCCTTCTCCACCGAGCCTTAAGAATTTTCTTGGGACAGATGACAGGGGACGTGATATACTTACAAGAATAATTTATGGTTTCAGGATAAGTTTCAGTTTTGCTTTGCTTATTACTTTTGTAAGTATTTCTATAGGCGTTTTTATGGGGGCGTTGCAGGGGTATATAGGTAAGTGGTTTGATTTGTCTATGCAAAGGATTATAGAGATTATTTCTGCTTTGCCTTTTCTATATATTGTGATTATTTTAGGTAGTTCAATTGGAAACAGTATTTTTATGCTGATTATTGTATTTTCTCTTTTTGACTGGATAGGAATCTCTTATTATATAAGAGCAGAATTTTATAAAATTAAGGAAATGCCTTTTGTTGAATCTGCAAAAGCGATTGGTGTTTCTGATTTTAAGATAATGTTTCGTCATATATTGCCAAATGCATTAACACCAGTGATTACTTTTCTTCCTTTTGATCTTATTGGTGCTATTTTTTCTTTGTCTGCACTTGATTTTTTAGGTTTTGGATTGCCAGCTCCCACACCAAGCATTGGTGAACTTTTAAGGCAGGGGATGTCAAATCTTTCTTCTTACTGGCTTTCTATTTTTCCAGCTCTTTTTTTATTTTTGATTTTGCTTTTGATTGCTTTTGTTGGTGAAGGAATAAGAGAAGCATTCAATCCAAGAAGTTTTTATAAGATAGAATAAAAAAGCCCTGTAGTAAACTACAGGGCTTTTTTATTATTTTTTTCTATTCTTTTGTTCTCTCTTGAATTTTTCAATGTTATGTTTTTCCATATTTATAAGAGTTTTTATAGCTGAATCACTGAATACAATTTGATATTTCTGAGAAAGCTCTTCTTCCCATTTTCTTTTTTCTGTTTGAAGATTCTGGTAAGCTAGTTCGTTGATAATTGATTCTTTAGCATCTTTAAATGGGATAATTGTCTTTTTATTATTTTCATTTTTAGTGAATCTTTCTTTGTTTTTGTTATAAAAATCAAGAGCATCTTTTTCAGAAACCTGATTTTTGCTGTTTTCAAAGAGTTCATTTTCATAAGTTTGAACAATAAGATTCTTTTTGTATTTTTCAATATTGTCTTTTACATCTTTTTTGAATTTTGCTGATTTATCATAGTTCTTATTTTTTGCAATATCTCTGAAGAAAAGGAAGTTTTTAAGATTGTTCATCTGGGTGATGAAACTATCATAGTTTAAAGATTCAATAAAGTTTGGTACATAAAATGAAATAATTTCTTTTGCATCTGACCAGCTATATGGTTTTCCATACACTTCAACGATTTTTGCATTGTCAGGAATGTCTTTCGGATCATAAGAGTTGCCATCAAGAATTATCTTTTTGTTCGCATCATCTGTAGTAAATAAATCTTTTACTTTTTCTTGTTTGTAGCTATCCATAAATTTGTAAGAAATTGTTCTTTCTATTCTTGAATAAGTATTTTTATCAACTTTTGATTTAATTTGCGAAAGAGATTTTTTAGTAGCAGGTTCCTTTACGTAAATAATATGAAAACCATATGGAGTTTTAACTGGCTTATCAACAAGCCCTTTTTTCTTTGAAGTAAAAACAGCATCTTCAAATTCTTTTACCATTGTTCCTTCTGTGAAATAGCCTAAATCTCCTCCATTATTTTTGCTACCCGGATCCTCTGAAAGGTCTTTTGCAGCCTGAGCAAATTCTTTATCGAGATTTTTTGCCTGTTTAAGGCTATCAAGTAAATTATTAGCCTTTTTTTCAATTTCATTTAAGTCTTTTTGGTAATCTGCCTCAGATTTTTCAATTTGTTTGCCGTCTATATTTGTGTATTTTGAGACAAGAAATAAAATATGAGAAGCCCTTGCAACATTTTGAGAGCCTTTCTTGCTGAGCTCATTCATCATTTCCTGACCTTTTCTTATAAGTGTGCCATCATAAATGTTTCTTTCCATTTTTTGAAAGTTTGAGATAAACTTTGGTGTGTTGGTTACCCCTTTTTCGAGTAAATCAAAATATTGTAGATCTTGCATTACAAATTTTGATTTTATAATATCTTTATACCATCCAACATCATTTGAAATGATTGAATTATCGTACAAAGCATAGTTTAAAAAATCTTGTTTTACATCTTTGATTTTTACTGTTCCTTTCATCTTTCCACTACCATATGATGCGATAACTTTTTCATCAAGAATCGAGCAAGAAAAACTTGCAAAAACCAAGATGGCAAAAATAATTTTCTTCATATACTATCCTCCAACAAATAGTTAATAAAAATGATAAAATAAATAAATGAAATAATCAAATTTTTATTACTTTTAATTTTAAGGATATAAGAAAAAGTAATTTTAATTTATTGTTAATGTTATGTTGAAAATTTGACTTTTAATTAAAATAGATTTAGAATAACCTCGAAGATGAGAAAATGCAGTGTAATTTTGTAATTATAGCAATTAAAGAATGGATACTTAAAAATTATGGACTTGAAAGCTGGAAAGAAATAGAAGATCTGCTTGGGCTTGATAGTTCAAAATATAGAGAATGGGATGAAAGCTCTTATAGAGCTTTGAGAAGACAACTTTTATCCCAGATTAATGTAAGTGATGATTTTTTTAATTCTGAATTTACTAATTTCTGGCTTACAGAATTTATTCCAAAACTTATCAATACAATAACTCATAAATGTTCAAATACCAAAAATCTACTTTTAAGCATTATTACTATTAACAATGAAATATGTAAAATAGTGAGAAATAGCCTTCTCAATCAGATAGATTATTCAGTCAATAGTGATGATTCAATTACAGTATATTATACAACAGAAAAGGCTTTGGTAGATATAGTTGGAATACTTAGAGGAGCTAAGATATTTTTACAGGATGATTATGAAATAAGAAAACTTGGACCACAGAGTGCAAGGATAACTTTCTTTTCAACTTATTATAAATAACTATCTGGAGATGATGGGACTTGAACCCACGACCCCTACAATGCCATTGTAGTGCTCTCCCAACTGAGCTACATCCCCATTTTTATTAAATTATAAAATATTTTTTTAAAGAAGGCAAGAATTTGTTTTGATTTTTGACAACTTATAGAGCAAGAGTTATAATTAACTTATGAAATACCTATAGATGGTATATGTAAAAGGAGATAGTTATGAATTCCTGCAAAAAGTCTCACCATTCAGAAAGTGTAAAGAAGCGATTGATAAGTAGACTTAATAGAATTGAAGGTCAAATAAGGGGAATAAAAAGAATGATAGAAGAAAATCAATATTGTGATGATGTTCTTAATCAGATCACGGCTATAAGGAATGCATTATCTGGTGTCCAGGAGGAATTACTCTCAGAGCATATAAAAAGTTGTGTTTTTGAGCAAATAAGAAATGGCGAAAAAGAAGTAGTCGATGAATTGGTTTATACTATAAGAAAAATGTTGAAATAATTTGTTTTTATGAGAGGAAAAGATGTATCTTGCTACAAAAGAAGACGTTTATTTTATTGATGAAGAATGTGAAAAAAAATATAACATCTCTACTTTGACATTGATGGAGAATGCAGGCAAAAATTCTTTTATATGGATAAAAGAAAATCTTGATCTCAAAAAAAATTTTTTGGTTTTCTGTGGACATGGAAATAATGGTGGTGATGGGGCTGTTTTAGCAAGGTATCTTATCCAGAATGGAGTGAATACAAAGGTTGTTTTTGTTGGAGATGTAATTGAAAAAACAAAAGGGATAGCAAAAGAAAATTTTTTAAGATTAAAAGAATTTTATAAATGGGATTTTTCTCCAAAAGGTTTATCAGAAATCAAAGAAATGATTGAAAATTCTGACTATATTGTGGATGCAATTTTTGGAGTTGGTTTAAAAGGAGAATTATATCAGCCTATTATTGATTTAATTGAGCAAATTAATTCGTCTGGTAAGGTAATAGTTTCTCTTGACATACCTTCTGGTGTTTTAGCCAATGGCGGTAATTTTAAAATCGCAGTTAAGGCAAATTATACACTTACTTTTGGTTTACCAAAATTTGGTATGATTGATTATCCGGGTGCAGATTTTTGTGGAAAAATTGAAACTATTGATATAGGTATTCCTCAAAACATAATAGAAGAAAGAAAACCCATAATCTTTTTAACGGATAATTATGTCAGTAGCTTACTTCAAAAAAGAAAAAGAGATAGTCATAAGGGAAAGTTTGGACATTTACTCATAGTAGGTGGATATGGAGGAAATTTTAAAAAAGGAATTAAAGCGATGGGGGGGAGTGTTATTCTTTCCGGGCTTTCTGCCTTAAGGAGTGGTGTTGGATTACTTACAATAGCGACACATATTGATAATTTAACGTCAATTCAAGCAAGTATTCCGGAGGCTATGACTTTTGGCTGGAAAGAAAGTAATAGTTCATTACGTTCAATCAGAAGGCTTATTGAAAATAATTTTATAAAAACGGTTCTTGTGGGTAATGGTTTTTTTACAGGTAAATTTCAAGAAAAGTTAATAGAGATGATTTTAACTCATCCAGTAGTAGATAAGATTGTTATAGATGCCGATGGTATAAATAACATTTCTCAAAATGAAAGATTAATGAAAATTTTGAAATCGTCTGGTAAAAACATAATTCTTACTCCACACATTGGAGAAGCAAGTAGAATGTTAGATCTCCATCCAGAAATTGTAAAATTCAATAAACTTTATATGGCAAAAAAGTTAAATCAGTTAACAAGTTCTGTAATTTTGCTTAAAGACAGTGTTTCGGTTATTTCTTCTGGGGATAAGGTTTTTGTTAACAATAGAGGTAGTGTTTCACTTGCTAAAGGAGGAAGTGGTGATATATTAGCAGGTCTTGTTGCTGGTTTTCTTGCCTCTGGGCATAGTGATGTATCTTCAATCATTCTGGGAAGCTATGTTCTTGGTTTAGCTGGAGAAAAGTGTGAAAGTATATATGGTAGTTTTTCAGCTACAGGTAAGGATGTAATTAATATAATTCCTGAAGTTATTAGATATATCAGTATGCTGGAATAGTTATAGTGAATTTTGTGCCTTCTCCCTCTTCACTATTTACAGAAATATTTCCTCCGTATGAAGCTACAAGGTTTTTAACCATATAAAGTCCAAGACCAGCACCTTTCTGGTTTAAAGATGAAGCAAATTGTCCTCTATAAAATTGTTCAAATATCTTTTCTTTTTCTTCCTTTTTTATTCCTTCACCAGTATCAATAACCTCAAATTTGTATTTTTCTCCATTGAAGGTTATGTTTATTGTTATCATTCCATTTGGTTTGTTGTAGAATATTGCGTTTGATATAAGCTCATCAAGAATTGTCTTGAATATTGTATAATTCCCAGATATTTTTTTAGCCTCTTCAGATATTGATATTGATATGTTTAAGTTTTTTTCTTTAATTTCAGACTTATAGTTTTCAAGTATTTTATCGATCAAATCTTTAAGTTCAAGTTTATCTCTAAATAAATCCTCTGCTGATGTTTCAAGTGATACGAAATTTATAACCTTATTGGCAAAATTGTTTAATTTTTCTACCTTTACTATTAAGGCGGAAAGTATTTTGTTTCTTAATTCGAGGGGGAGGTTGCCACTTTTAAGTAGAGATTTTAATTCTTCCAAAATATGGACGATTGGAGCTTTTAAATATTCAGACATTTTGTTAATAAACTCATTTTTGACATTAACAAGTTTTATCAATGTTCTATTTTGTCTTCTTATCTCTGAATAAAGTATTGAGTTGTATAGTGAAATTGAAGCCTGAGAACAGAATATTTCACCAATCGCAAAGTCTGATTCGGAAAATGTATCTGTTTCTGAAATCATATCTACATATATTATTCCAAGAAGTTTATCTTTATAACTTAGTGGAATACACATAAATGAAAGTTTTTTATTTTCATCTATATTTTCATTAACTATGAGTATACTTTCTCTTTTTCGTGATGTTTCATATATCTTTTCATAAGAAAATTTAAAGTAATCTTTTTTGAGATCTTCCTGTGAAAAATTGAGAAATATTGTTGGTATTAGCTTGTTGCCTTTCCTTAAAAATATTACACCTCTATGAGCTCGAACGGATTCTACAAGGTATTTTAAAATTTTGTGAAGTAAAATATCTGTATTAAGTATGAAGCTTAAATTTTTGTTTATTTCAAGGATTTTTCTTAAAACATTTTCTTTATGCAACAGTTCTTCAAATGAAAGTTGATTAACAGCTTCCTGAGCTTTTAAGAATTTTTCTGCCTCTCTTTTTTCAAGAGCTGTTAGTTCTTCAAGACTTTCATGAGCCTGTAAGGTTTTTTCTATGTCTTTTTTCTCATTTAATACAATTTCCTGCAATGCTTCATAGGCTTTTAGTGTTTTGTCTGCTTCTTTTAATTCTTCATTGAATGCATCGGTGAGTTTATTGTAGGCATCGGCTATTCTTTCAAGATTGGCAATTTTCTCGTCTTTTTCTTTTATTTCTTTTTCAAGCTCTTTTATCCTTTTTTCATAATCCATAAGATTAACCTCTTAGCATTATTTATCGGCTTAAGAATCACTAATTTTTATATTCCACTAAAATTTATTTACTTTATCAATTGCAGGTATTGGAAATTTTTTCAAAATTTTTTCTTAAAGTGGGGTCTGGTTCTGGAATACTTGATATAAGAAGTTGTGTATAATTATGTGAAGGATTTGAAAAGACATCTTTTGTTTTACCTGTTTCCACTATTTTTCCAGAAAACATTATTGCAACTCTATCTGATATGTTTTTTACAAGAGCAAGATCGTGTGCAATAAAAAGATAGGAAAGTTTAAATTGCTCTTTTAATTCCATAAGAAGGCTTATAATCTGAGCCTGAATTGATACATCAAGCGAAGATACAGCTTCATCACATATTATAAGCTCTGGTTTAAGAGAGATTGCCCTCGCTATTGCTATTCTCTGTCTTTGACCACCAGAAAATTCATGCGGAAATTTGTATAATGAATTTTCAGAAATTCCTACTTTTCTTAAAGTTTCGATTATGTAATTTTTTACTTCTTTTTTAGTTACAATTTGATGGAGTAAAATCCCTTCAGAAAGAATGTCATAAATAGTTTTTCTTGGATTAAGAGAGGTATTCGGATCTTGAAATATTATTTGCATTTTCTTTCTAAATGGGAAAAGTTTTCTGCCTTTAATATTTGTAATATTTACATTATCAAGTATTATTTCTCCTTCATCTACATCTATAAGTCTTAAAATACATCTTGCAAGAGTTGTTTTACCACAACCAGACTCTCCAACTAAAGCAAAAGTTTCATTTTTTTCTATATTTAAACTTACATTGTCAACAGCCTTATGGATTATTTTGTCTTTGTTAAAAAGTCCCTGTCTTAAATAAAAATGTTTGCTTAAATTTCTTACTTCAAGAATGTTCATTTTTCCCCTCACTATAAAGCCAGCATTTTACATAACGGTTATCTATCTTTGTTAAAGATGGTTTTTTTGTCTCACAAATCTTCATTTTTTTTTCACATCTTGGATGAAAGGGGCAACCTGATGGAATGTTTGATGGTTCTGGCGGATTGCCGGGAATACTTTTGTTAAAATTATAGCTTTTTGTTATTGATGGAACTGAATCAAGTAAACCTATGGTATAAGGATGTAATGGATTTTTAAAAAGTTCAAATACTGGAGAATATTCCATAACCTGACCAGCATATAGCACAAGAACGGTTTGAGCTATCTGTGCAACTATTCCAAGATTGTGAGTAATAAATAGAATTGATAAACCATATTCTTCTTTCAATTTTTCTATCAATTTTAATACCTGAGCCTGTATTGTAACATCGAGAGCAGTTGTTGGTTCATCTGCTATCAAGAGTTTTGGTTTGAGAATTATTGACATTGCAATCATTGCTCTCTGTCTCATTCCCCCCGATAATTCGTGTGGATATAATTCATACTGGAGCTTTGGATTTTTAAATCCTACATGTTTCAGTAGTTCATAAACCATTTCTTTTGCAATTTTTTTATCTAAATTTTCATGGATTTTTACTACTTCTGCTATTTGATCTCCTATTTTTTCTACTGGATTAAAGCTGGAAAGAGGCTCTTGAAATATGAAGCCAATCTCTTTTCCTCTTATCTTATACAACTCATTCAAGGGTAAATTTGATAACTCTTTTTCTTCAAGAAATATTTTTCCGTGTATGTTAAATGGTGGGGAAGGTAGAAGTCTTGTTATTGAAAGAGCTGAAACAGTCTTTCCACATCCTGATTCTCCTACCATACATAAAGTTTCGTTTTTTTTAATCAAATATGAAATATCATCAACAATCTTTAATTCTTTTTCTTTATCCTGTAAAGTGATAGTGAGATTTTCTACTTTTAGCAAATAATCTTTCATCAAATAGGCCTCAATAGATTTTGTAACTTTGAATATTATAATTTTAAGAGAGATTTTATTCAAAAAAATTACCAGTCACCTTCTATGTAAAAGGCAAGTTTGTAATTTTCTTTTTCTGGATTTATCTTTTTTTCATATCCATAACCGATACCAACCGTTATGTCTTTAAACTTTAATTCTCCATAAAGGGCATATTCATAACCTTCTCCATAATATGAGCGAAGTGTAAAATCTCCAAAATAAAAGTCTTCTTCTGGATAATATAAGGCTGAATAATAACTATCTGTTTTGTAATATAGATAACGCCCTTTAAATTTGAAAAAATATGGATATATAATCAATCTTAAAAGATATAGGTTGCCTGTTTCATTTCTTATTATTTCATTAATATTTTGATATCTTAGATGTAAGATGATTTTGTTATTTAAAAAGCCATTATTTACATAAACGTAATTTCTTAAGTTTCTTGTGGTTCTTAAATCAGAATATCTGCTTTTTAGTTCAACTGAGAGTTCGGAAAATATTAAGTTTTTGGTTTTAAATCCACTTTTAAGCTCGTATTTTTGATATATTGTCTCATTTGTGATTCTGCTGAAGATATTCAAGTAGCCCTGAATATAAAATGGGTTTAAAATTTGATTGACCCCAAAAAATAAACCTTTTGTGTCTTTTTTATAATCTATTATTTCTTCTCCATTTAATGAATTAAAATTGGTTTCTGCATAATAAATAAGTGTGGCAATTTTTGTATTTTGAAATTTGCTTATAAATCCTTGCACTATTGATAAACCATCTGAAAAGGCAATTTCTCCATATGGATTAAAAAGAGGATTAATAGGTAAATTATAAAAAATGCTATATTCATTTGTGTTTGTTAATTTGTAATTCCATATAGCTCCTATTTCTATATTGTCTTTATATACTAAGGCTGTGGTAATATTTAAATTTGTGTTTGTTTTTATAACATGTTTCGATATTGATAGATATGGAAAAAGTAAATTATTTATTTTAAAATTTAAAGCTATGCCATCAAGGAAATCAAAAATTTTGTTGTTATCACTATCTTTGTCTGAATTTTTGTATCTTACTATTCCTCGAGTTTTTTTGTATATTGGGTGTTGTGTTATATCATCTATGTAATTTATAGAAGTTGTTCCAAATAGTAAGTGTTGACCGAAAGAAAGCTGATAATGTCCAATGATAAAGTTTATTAATTCATTTTCAAATGATAGATTGTAAGTTGAATTTGTGAGAAAATAAGACCATTCTTTTTCAATAATATTTGTTTCACTTTGAACTGCGTAATAAAAAGTTATGTCTTTAATCTTTGTTTCTGATTGAAATATATTTTTGTTTGTATGATTTTTTTCTTTGTTAATAAAACGAAAAAAGAAAAAAATCTCTTTTTCTGGAAGATTTTTTACCCTGATGTATGGAGAGATTTTTTCTATTTCATCTATAGTAAGACCAAAATTTGTGAGTTCATAAACTGATTTGAAATAATTTGTTTTTCTGAAACTTTCAAAATTTTTTGATTGTTCTTTATCCAATTGTAGTATCTGATTAAGATAAATAAACTTTGTAGTATTTATATCCATTGGATTAATAAGAAGATCACTATAAAATTTTTCGTCTTCTTCTATGGAATAAGAAATGTTTATGAGCAAAAAAATGATTAAAAGACTATTCCATCCTCGAGACATAGATATCTATTCTTCTGTTGTAAGCTCTGCCT
>FMSI01091361.1_pt1 | contig 24011 bp, 29 predicted proteins | sample 1504471 | NCBI WGS metagenome assembly FMSI01 (sample SAMEA4475357, study PRJEB15587) | soil metagenome | biome: Soil; feature: Field | place: India | collected 2015-03-11 | depth 0 m
CCAAGCGTGTGCGCTACCAGGCTGCGCTACGTCCCGACCATTCTAATTTTTATCACTATTCTCTAAAATAGTCAATATACTCTGGAGCTCCTTTTTTACTTCTTTCAGGAGATTGTATAGAGGATTTCTGTCTATTTCTTTTCTGTCTTGAAGGAGCTTTCTTCGGGCTCCAGAAAGAGTAAGTCCTTCTTTATAGAGAAGGTCTTTTATTTTGAGAAAAGTTTCAATATCTTCCTTTCTATAAAATTTTCCATTTTCATTGATTAAGGAATTGAAAACAGGTATCTGCTCTTCCCAGAAGAGTAGAACTTTCTCATCGACTTTTACTATTTTTGCAGTCTCTTCAATGGAGAAAAATTCTTTTTCTTCCATCAATCTCTAACTTCTTTCAAAAATAGCATTCGCAGAGCCACTGCTATTAAGAGCTTTTATCAATTTGATGGTTTCAAGGTAAGATTTTTCGATGATTTTTTCCTGAAAATCCTTTTCAATGGAGTCTATCTCTTTTTTGAACTCTTTATTTGCATATTTAATATCTTTCTTGTTAGCTTCTGCCCAATCCTTCATTTTTTTGAAAAGATCAGGAGGTAGATTTGAATGGGCTATATTCTGCCACAATGTCCCAACATTTACCTTTTTGATTCCATGAAATGGGAATTTCCTTATGATTTCATCGGGAGTACCTGTTGTTCCGTGCTGGGCAATACCTACTCTCAATTTCTTAAGAGCATCAAATATTTCTTTGGTTCTTTGTAGGTCGATAAATACCTCTTCTCCTTCTTTGTAATTTCCATGTTTTGAGCCATTGTTAACAGCAAGAAGGTCTGGAGTCAGACTATTCTCGGTCAGAAAGCTTATGTATTCTAAGGCTTCAGAAACTTCAGTGATTTTGCCCTCCTCCTCTCCTGATTTTATCTCGCCAACCTCAACCTCTATCCCGAAACCTTCCTTATCAAGTTCATAGGCGAGCTCTAAAGTGATTTTTTTGTTATCATCAAGGGGATTATGGGATGCATCTATAGCGAAGGATGTATAACCTGCATCATAGCAGGCTTTTAAGAGTTTGCGAGCATAATCTATCTCCTCTTTTGAATTATTTCTAACAGCTGTGTGGTCTGCATGAATGAAAAATGGTAAATAGAATTTTTCCATTTCCGCAAATTCAACAACAGTTTCAAAAAAGGTATATGGAGTAAAGCCAGTGTATCCTCCCTCGAGGTTGCACTCTGTTCTTGCCAGTTCAAAACCAACTACTGCATCGAGCTCCTTTGCAGCACGCATTATTCCTGGGATCACCCATTTTACTCTTGTGTTGCATGCGATAATTGATAAATTGAGATCATATATTGAATTGAAGATATCCTTGCTGGAAAGTAGAAGGACTTTTGACCCCTTTCCCAATCTTCTCAAGACATTTTCAGGTCTTTTATCAAGAATTTTATTCAAATCCATTTTTTCCTCTCTCTATTAAAGCTTAATAATTTTTGAATAATTAGTCAAAACTTACGAACTTTAAGAATTTTCAATTTTCAGCCAATCATGTTTGTAATATTGTTGACAATAGTTCCAAAGACTGTTATAAACTTGCTGTGGAGGAAAGATGAAGAAAATTTTGATTTTTCTGGGTGTTTTTCTTCTTACTTTAAAAATATATCCAATTGACCTTACAGGGTTCGGAGCGATCAAAACCGATGACTGGAAGAAACTTTACGGTATTGCTGTTGCATGGGATTTCTTCCCCTTTATCCAGCTTGAGCTTGAAGGATTCCGCATGACTTCAAATTCCCAGAACTTTATCTCGGCAAATCCCCTTTTGGCATTGGACCTTGCGAGTATCACTCCATATATCACCCTCGGTTATGGATTTTCAGGGGAAAAATCAGACGTGTCCACATACAAAAGCTTTAAAAATTACGGTGGGGGAATAAAACTTTTCATCGGAATCATTGCAATAAGAATTGATTACAGAGTTATAAAAAACCATACAGGAAAATGGAAAAGGATTTACGGAGGGCTTGATATATCAATTTGAAAATTTTTATTTTATAACATTAAAGAATTGAGAGTTGGAAATGGAGGAGAGCTGTGAGATGAAAAGGAAGGAGGGGAAAAATACTAAAATTAAGCTGGAAGAAAAGTTTGAAAAGATTTACAGGGCAAGCCCTGATATAATAATAGTAACAAGATTTAAAGATGGGAAAATAACCGATGTTAGCGATGCTTTTGAAAAAATAATTGGATACACTCCCCGGGAATTTATAGGAAGAACATCCCTTGAACTTTATGTTAATTCTGAAGACAGAAGCAGAATCCTATCAATAGAAAACCTGTTGAGATAGAAGATTTCGTAAAGGAGATAGAAAATGTCCTGAAAAATGCTGAGCAAAAAAGGATTAAGGTAAAAAAGCCTGAAGCTGAAGAGACAGAGGTTATGAAATTGTATTCTGAGAGACTTATTAAAAAGCTGGAAAATAAGATGATTCAGTTGAGGGAGCTCTCGGAAAAACTCAAATTGATATTTGAGAATGTCAACGACATCATATATTTTCTTGATGAAAATGGTTGTTTTAAAGAGGTGAATAGCAGAGTTGAAATGCTGGGATATAAAAAAGAAGAAATTATAGGAAAACACTTCAAAGAATTTCTTGCCCCTGAAAGTAAGAAAATTGCTCTAAAATATTTCGAGGAAGCCCAAAAATGGAAACAAAGTCAGAAGGATATTTATGAAGTTGAAATTTTGAGGAAAGATGGAGGGGTTTCTACAATTGAAATAATTGATTTTACTCTTTTTGAAAACTATAAATTCATTGGAAGATTTGGTGTAGGAAGGGATATAATAGAAAAGAAAAAGATTGAGAGGGATTTAAAGAAGAGCGAGGAGCGGTATCGCCTAATTGCTGAAAATGTCTCAGATCTAATATTTACACTGGACATGAATTTGAAATTCACATATGTAAGCCCATCGGTTAAAAGGATGAGGGGGTTTACAGTGGAAGAAACAATGTCCCAGAGTATAGAAGAGGTTCTAACTCCATCTTCTTATCAAATAGCTATAGAAGCTCTTCAGGAGGAGCTTGCTGAAGAATCCAATCCCAATAAAGACCCTTTTAGAACAATGACCCTTGAACTTGAAAATACATGCAAGGATGGCTCAACTGTATTGACTGAGACAAGACTCTCTTTCCTGAGGGATTCTGAAGGGAATCCAGTGGGAATCCTTGGAGTTTCAAGAGATATAACAGAAAGAAAAAAAGCTGAGTCAGCAAGAAAAGTGATGGAAGAAAAATACAGCAGGTTATTTGAAGAGTCAAAAACGGCAATTTTCATCACCTCTCCCAATGGAAAATTTATTGATGTGAATCCTGCAGGTATTGAACTTTTGGGTTATTCATCAAAGGAAGAGCTCCTTGAGAAGAGTTACTTGGACCATTATTCAGTTTTAGAGGAAAGGGAAACCCGTAAGAAAATTCTTGAAGAGAAGGATTATCTTGAAGATTTTGAGTTGAAAATGAAGAAAAAGAACGGAAGTGAGATAACAGTCCTTGAGACAACATCAGCTGTTAGAGATTCAGAAGGGAAGGTTTTGGCATATAGAGGCATTCTGCGGGACATAACAGCATATAAAAAAATGGAAGCCCAGATTCTCCAGTCTCAGAAACTTGAGGCAATTGGAAGGCTTGCGGGAGGAGTTGCCCATGATTTTAACAATCTCCTAACAGCAATAATAGGAAATGCAGAGATACTTCTTCTCAATATTCCCAATGACAACCCTCAGAGAGAAAAAGTGAAAACAATTATGGATACGGCTCTTAGGGCAGGTCAGCTAACAAGAAAACTTTTAGCCTTCGGTAAAAAACAGGTTTCTTTTCCGGAACTTGTAAATCTCAATGATTTAATCTTTGAAATGAAGGGAATGCTGGAGAGAATCCTTGGGGAGGACATCAAGTTTGAGACAGAACTTGACCCTTTCATTTTTCCGGTAGAAGTTGACCCAACTCACATTGAGCAGGTTGTTCTGAACCTTTCAGTGAACTCCCGTGAGGCAATGCCATCAGGCGGAAAATTAATAATTTCAACTAAAAATGTTTATCTTGATGAAGATTATTGCAGAGTTTATCCTGGACTCATTCGTGGGGATTATGTTTTGCTTTCCTTCTCAGACACAGGAGTTGGGATGAGCAAGGAAGTCCTCGAACACATATTTGAGCCATTCTTTTCAACAAAGGAGAGTGGGACAGGAATGGGATTATCCATTGTCTATGGAGTTGTAAAACAGTATGATGGTCATATAACTGTTTACAGCGAGCCTGGAGCTGGAACAACATTCGACATATATCTTCCTGCTGTGAAAGAATTGATTAGTAAAAAGACGGAAATTACTCATGAAGAACCAATAATAGGAGGAGATGAGACAATCCTTGTTGTGGAAGATGAAAGGGATGTAAGGGAACTTATGGAAATTGTCCTTGAAGAGCTTGGATATAGAGTTTTTTCTGCTTCAAATAAAAAAGAAGCAGAAGAACTAATGCAAAGGCTTGGAAAGGAGGTCATTCTTTTAATATCAGATATAATCCTTCCCGATGCAAGAGGGCAGGAGCTCGCTCGAGAATTTATGAAGGAGTACCCAGATTTAAAGGTTCTATTAACCTCTGGCTATTCCGATGAAAGAATTCTCTTAGAAATTGAGCAAAAAATAGATTTCATCCCAAAACCCTTCACTCCAAAGAAACTTGCAAGAAAGATAAGGGAGATTTTAGAAAGGAAAGATAATTGAACTTTTCCGTTCTTTTTCCCAGGTCCTAAAGACTAAAATAACATTTAATTTATTTTTTTTATTTTATCCCCTGATTTTCTTAACCCCTCTATCAACGGGAAGGGTAAGGGGATTAAAATTTTGAATATTTCCTTATAAATTCTTCTGTTAAGGCTTTCGCCTCATTATCTGTCATCTGGACAGGAGGGGATTTCATCAAATAGGCAGAAGGTCCTTCAAGGACTCCTCCAATCTTATTGTCCATAGCAAGTTTGACAATTCTTATTGCATCAATTACAACCCCTGCAGAGTTAGGAGAATCCTCAACAGATAACTTGCATTCAAGACTCATTGGAACATCTCCAAAATGTCTTCCTTCTATTCTGAGATAACAGACCTTGTTATCCTTTAACCATTCTACATAATCACTCGGACCAACATGAATATCCTCATCCTTCATCATAACTCCTCTCTTGTGAAGCTGGGAAAGAACAGCCATGGTTTTTGATTTCTTTTTGGAATCAAGTCTTTCCCTTTCAAGCATATTTAGAAAATCCGTGTTTCCTCCAATGTTAAGCTGATAAGTTCTGTCAATTATCATACCTCTGTCAAGAAATAAGTTTACAATTGTTCTGTGAAGAATTGTAGCTCCAACCTGAGATTTAACATCATCACCAATGATTGGTAATTTAGCTTCTTTAAATCTTCTCTGCCATTCGGGGTCTGAAGCTATAAAAACAGGAATTGCATTCACAACTCCACAACCTGCCTCAAAAACCTGTTGAATATACCATCTTGTAGCTTCCTCAGAGCCAACCGGCAGGAAATTTATTACTACCTCCGCCCCTGACTCCTTTAAAACTCCTTTCACATCAGCAGGTTTCTCATTGGATTCCTTTATGTAACCTCTAAGGTATCTTCCGAGACCATCGATAGAAGGACCTTTCATAACATTAACGCCCAATTTAGGGACATCAGAGAATTTATAAGTATTGTTGGGAAAAGAGAAAATGGCTTCTGACAAGTCTTTTCCAACTTTTGTCTCATTTATATCAAAGGCTGCAACAAATTCAATGTCTCTTATATGATAACCTCCGAGGTTTACATGCATGAGTCCAGGAACAAAATCCTTTTCTTGGGCATTTTTATAATAAAAAACTCCTTGGACTAAAGATGAAGCGCAATTACCAACTCCTATAATTGCTGTTTTTACTTTTCCCATTCAATCCTCCTTAACATATATCTTAGCCATAACAAGTCTCTGTATGGCGGTTATATGTGAAACTAATGCAATAATATACATAAAAACTTTGAGAATTTCAACACCAAGTATACCACCTGCACTAATAAAAACAAACCTTTCTGCTCTCTGGAAAATGCCACTTTTTATAGGGATTCCAGCTCCATCTGCTCTCGCTTTGATATAACTGACAAGCATGGAACCGAGAAGAGCAAAAACGACTACTAAAAATGTTATTTTATCTCCTTTTTTGAGAAATAAAAGAGAGATTCCCGTGTAAATGAAAATCTCTGAGTACCTGTCAAGAGATGAGTCAAGAACTCCTCCAAATTTTGTTTCCTTTTTAGAAATCTTTGCCACCTGCCCATCAATTATGTCCATTAACCCTGAAAGAATGACAGAGAGCCCAGCAAAAGAAGTCCTTTCGAAATAAAAGAGAATCCCTGCAAGGAGAGATATTGCAGTCCCAAAAAATGTTATCAAATTGGGACTTACTCTTTTTTCAGAAAGGAATTTTGAAAGAGGTATGAATATATTGAGAAATTTTTCCTTAATACTTTTAGGAGTTATAGAATCTGTGATTCCCAACCTAACTCCTCAAAATCTCAAAGAATCTCAGGGAGATCCATTGAAACTGAGAGAGGAACTATAACTCTCTTCGAGCTGTTTTAAGAATTTTATATAAAGTTTGTTTTTTTTATCCTTCATCCATTTCCTTACAGTAAAATTTCCATAGAGCCTAAAAATTGTTTCCAAGAAAAGGGTTTTAGAGGGCTTTGTTGTTAAGAAGGCTCTTATGAGATGAAATATTGAATAAAATTTTTTCATCCCTTTGATAACTTCTTTCTGGAGTTCGTAGGCGCTGAGTTTTAATGGCTTGTAGACAACAAAATGCCCATCAAACTTGCTCCACTGGTCTGTTATAAATCTTGCTGTGGATTTCATCTTTTCATAAAGTTTTGAACCTGGTATTGGAGTTAGAACAAGGAATTGTATCGTTGATATTTTGGCTTTTATTGCAAAATTAACAGTTTTTCTGAGGATTGATTTATCATCGTTGTCAAATCCGAAAACAAACATTCCGTGAACCTTTATTCCGTTTTTTCTGAATCTTTTAACTGCTTCCTTGTAAATCGAAACCATCTGGTTTTTGTTAACCTCTGCAAGGGATGCGGGATTGATTGATTCAAAACCAATGTAAACAGTGTGACAACCAGATTTTCTCATGAGTCTTAGAAGTTCATTATCAAGGGCACTCTCCACACGAACCTGTGCAGACCATTTTATCTTCAATCTCTCCTCTATTATTCCCCTGAGAAGCTCCTTTGTTCTTTCAGAGTTTGCAGCAAAATTATCGTCAATGAAGAAAACATATTTTTTCTTTGGATAATATTTCTTCAACTCAGCAATTACACTTTCTGTGCTTCTTACTCTGTATTTTCTACCGAAGAGTGTTGTTACTGAACAGAATTCACAGGAAAATGGACAACCCCTTGAAGTGGAAATAGGCAAAACACTTACTTTGTCAAAATCTTTCACAAGTGAAAAATCAGGATCTGGTATTTTGTCAATATCCTTGATATAAGATCTGAAAGGGTTATGGAAGATTCTTCCCTCATTATCCTTAAAGGATATTCCCTTTATCCCATTCAGTGGTCTTTCTTCCCTGAGGGCATCTATTAACTCTGAAATTGTCTCTTCGCCTTCTCCTCTAACTACAACATCACAGTATTTCAGACACTCATCAGGTTCGAAAGTTGGGTGAGCACCACCCATTATGATGAACTTCCCCATTTTCTTAATCTTCTCAGCAATGGAGAATGCTCCAAGAATGGTGGATGTGGTCGATGAGATTCCTACAATATCAGCATCTTCAATTTCTTCCCAGTCAATCTCAGCAATATCTTCAACATAGACCTTTGACTCAATTCCCTTTTCTTTTAATACCGAAGCAATAATTGGAAGTCCAAGCCTGAGGATCTTAAATTTTGAATAAACATTAATTCCAGCAGGTCTGGGCTCAATAAGCACTACTTTATTTATTTTCATAGTGTCTTTAGTATAAACCCTCAGAAAAGAAATGTCAAGGAAAGAAAATTCTATCTGGTTAAGAGATATAAACTAGGGTAATATAGAGAAAGAAGGGGGCAAAGGAGATAGACATGCAACAAAAAATTCAAAACCCTGATACTCAAGAAAGGAAAAACCTATAATCCCTTTTCAAGAGTCCACTCCTTCTCCCTCTTCAAACGCATACTTCTCAAAGCCGGGCTTCCTCCTCTATCATTGATTTATGAACTTCTCAAAAAAAAGAGACATCCAATGACTCAAGGAGGAAACCCCATGAATGTATTCCAATCAATTACAATGAATTGAGAAAGAAAGACCCTGTATATGCGAGAGAAAAACTCCTCCATGCCCTAAAAACAACAGGCTCTATCTCAAAAACAGCCCACCTTTGCGGAACAACTCGACCGACAGTTAGAAGAGTCAAAAGAAGGTATGAAGCAGAAGGAAAGGAAGGACTTTCTGATCGCTCCAGAAAACCTAAAAACTCTCCTAAAAGAACCCCTCTCCATATAGAAGCTCTTACAATCTCTTTTGCAAAAAAGACTTGTTATGGAATAGACAGAATCTCAAGGATTCTAACTGAGAGAGGTATCCTTGTGAAACCATCCACAGTAAGATATGTTCTCAAAAGATACAATATCTCAGCAAAATACAAAAGAACAAAATATCAAAAAAACAAAGATACTATGAATTCAACTCCCTCTATCCTCTCCAGCATTTTGAGGTGGATTTAAAAGAAATCTTTGACTCAAAGACCCTTTCTCTTTCAGATATTTTCCATGGAAGAGGAGCAGGAATTCCTCCCTATCAGTGGATTGCGATTGATGTAAAGACTCGTCTGAGATTCATCTTTTACTCCTACGAGAAGACATTTCAACATCTTTTCTTTGAAAGACCAACCACTCCCCTGGTTCATATGTATTAACCAAGGACCTTGTATAAGTCGATTATTGTCTATCCTTGACTTTTTTTAAGGACAATGGTAAATAATAATTTTAATGATATATGGTAAATTTGGATATTTCAGCTTTCCTTGTTACCTTAACTCTCTCTATCCTTTTACTCATTTTACAAAAACTTTATTTCAAACCAATTAATAATATTCTTCAGAAAAGGGAGCGGATTTTAAGGGAAAATAATGAAACTTTTACACGCTTTCTCAATGAATACAATGAAAAGGAAAAAATTCTCAATGAAACCCTTAAAAAGGCCTCAATAGAAGTTGAAAAGCACAAAGAAAAGGTGAGAAAGGAAGCTATTGCTGAAAAGGAAGCGGTTATCGAGAAGGCTAAATCGAAAGCTGAAGAATTAAAAAGAAGTGCATTTAAAAAGTTAGAAGAGGAAATACAGGAAGGAAAAAGAACTATTGAAATAGATATGGATTCTCTTTCTGAAAAATTGATTATAAATATTTTGAACCAGAGAAATTAGCATGACAGAAACTCATGAAGTAATTAATATAGTAAGTAATCTGGGAAAAATTATAAATTTCGCCATTCTCTTCTTTTTACTATATATGCTTGCAAAATCTCCCCTTTCAAAGTTTATACGAAACAAAAGATCCTCTACCAGCGAAACGATCGACGATTCTTTCAGAAAAAGAGATGAAGTAGAGAGAAGATTAAGAGAAATTGAAAAAAGATTGGAGAACATTGATTCAGAAGTTACAGAGATTATCTCAGCAGGTGAGAGGGAGGCAATTTATGAAAGGAAAAAGATTCTCGAGGAAGCGGATAAGGAAGCAAAAAAGATAATCTCAGAAGCGGAGGAGACTATTGAGGAGGCAAGGAGGAAAGGAATCGAAGAGTTGAGGAGATATGGTGCAGAGATCTTGATTGAAAGAGTTGTCAAAAAAATAAAAGAAGGTTTTGGCGAATCTGAACAGAGAAAAATTCTCAGCAAAGCAATGGATGAGGTTAGAAAGGCTTTATGAGAGGTGAAGCGGTAGCAAGAAGATATGCTATTGCGCTCTCTCATCTTTGCTCAAATTCTGTGGAATGGGAAAATCTGATGAACGAACTTGTTAAAATTATCAATATTTTTTCTGGAAACAGAGAATTTAAAGATTTTATGGAAAATCCTGTTTTCCCTAAGAATTTTAAAATAAATGTTATTATGCGAATTTCAGATGAGCTAAAACTTTCAGAAAAGATGAAGAGATTTTTGACTATTCTTGTAGAAAAAGGGAGGTTCGCTCTTTTAAACCTTATTTTAAAAAATTTTGAGGATATCTGGTTCAAAAAAAATAATATTTATAAAATGGAGATAATATCGTCAATTCCATTAAATGCAACCGAGAAATCAGAAATTGTTGAGACTCTTTCAATCATAAAGCAGGGTAAGATCAAGGTTGATTTTAGTGTAGACCCTGAAATTCTTGGAGGAATTATATTAAAGGAAGGAAACAAAATTTTTGATTATTCCATAAAGGGGAATCTTGAAAGACTCAAGAGTAAAATTATAGAAGGAGAAAAATTATGGAAATAAAGGCTGATGAAATAAGTAAAATTATAAAGGAAGAGATCGAAGGTTTCAAAACTGATATAAATATCGATGAGATGGGAATAGTTATATCTGTTGGCGATGGAATCGCAAGAATACACGGGCTCGAAGAGGTCATGTATAATGAACTCCTCGATTTTGGCAATCACACAATGGGAATTGCCCTCAATCTCGAAGAGGATAATGTTGGAGCTGTTATACTTGGGCATACAACAAGTATAAAGGAAGGGGATATTGTTAAAAGAACAAGGAGAATACTGGAGGTTCCCGCTGGTAAATCATTGATTGGAAGAATTGTTGACCCTCTCGGGAATCCTCTGGATGGCAAAGGTTCTATAATTCCTGAAGCTTATATGCCTGTTGAAAGACTTGCTCCCAGCGTTGTTGATAGAATACCTGTCAAAGAACCTCTTCAGACAGGAATAAAGGCTATTGATGCAATGATTCCAATAGGAAGGGGGCAGAGAGAACTTATAATAGGCGACAGACAGACAGGAAAAACAGCCATAGTAATAGATACAATCTTAAATCAGAAGGATTCAGATGTTATATGTATCTATGTTGCCATCGGCCAGAAAAGGTCAACAATTGCCCAGGTGATAAAAATCCTCGAAGATTATGGAGCAATGAAATATTCCACTGTTGTTGTTGCATCCGCATCTGATCCTACTACTCTCCAGTACCTTGCTCCCTATGCTGGATGTGCCATGGGTGAATTTTTCAGAGATAGAGGGATGCATGCTCTTGTTATCTATGACGATCTTTCAAAGCATGCTGCCACCTACAGGGAGATCTCTCTTCTCTTAAGAAGACCACCCGGAAGGGAGGCATACCCAGGGGATATTTTCTATTTGCACTCGAGACTTCTCGAAAGAGCAGCAAAATTAAACGATGCAAATGGAGGAGGGTCTCTTACAGCTTTACCAATAGTTGAAACTCAAGCAGGAGATGTATCAGGATATATTCCAACAAATGTTATCTCAATAACAGATGGTCAGATTTATCTTCAGCCAGATCTCTTCAATGCGGGTATAAGACCTGCAATAAATGTTGGCATCTCTGTTTCTCGAGTGGGAGGACATGCACAGATTAAGGCTATGAGGCAGGTTGCTGGGACTTTGAGACTTGATCTTGCCCAGTATAGAGAACTTCTAACCTTTGCCCAGTTTGGTTCAGACCTTGACAAAGCTACTCAGGCACAGCTCCACAGAGGGGAAAGACTTGTTGAGCTTTTAAAACAGGACCAGTTCCAGCCCATGCCAGTGGAGGAGCAGATTCTATCAATTTATTCCGGGACAAATGGATATCTGGATCTTCTTGAGCTCAGCTGGGTTAGGGAATACGAGAGGGAACTCCTTTCCACTGTGAAAGTGAAAGCTCCTGAAATACTCAAAGAGTTAAAGGAAAAAAAATATATTGAAGATTCACTGAAAGAAAAAATGGATTCTTTTCTTAAAGAATTTACAGAAGAATTTCTCAAAAAGAAAAGAGGTTGAAATGCCCACTCTTCTTGATATGAGAAGAAAGATAAGAAGTGTCAGGAATACTCAGCAGATGACAAAAGCCATGAAAACTGTTTCCGCAGCTAAACTCAAGAAAACTCAGTTAAAAATGCTCTCAGCAAGGCCATATGCTTATCTTCTTACAAAAACAATAAAAAGCATCGCATCGAAAGTTAGCTCCCAGAGCCATCCTCTTCTCGAAATTAGAGATGAAAAAAATGTGGATGTTGTTGTAATAACATCTGATAAGGGACTTTGTGGAGCTTTTAACTCCAGTATAATAGAAAAGACTGAAAAATTCGTTCATTCCCTTGGAGACAAGAATTCTAATCTCATCTTAATAGGAAAAAAGGGAAGAGATTATTTTGCGAAGAGAAAATATCCAATAAGGAGAGTATGGACAGATATACTTTTCAAATTCTCCTATGAAGAATCCCTTGAAATTTCAGAATTTATTCTTGAGCTTTATGAAAAGAGAATCACTGATTCAATCTATCTGGTATACAATGAATTTAAATCGACTGCCAGGCATGATTTAGTAATCGAGAAGCTCCTCCCTCTTGAACCTGTTGAAGAAATTGAAGGATATTCAGATTTTATTTTTGAATATCCACCAGAGGAAATTTTCTTCCAGTTACTCCCATTGTATATCAAGTTTCACATCTATCACATAATACTTGAATCAGCCGTTTCAGAACATGCCTCAAGAATGCTTGCTATGGACAATGCGTCAAGAAATGCGGAGGAGATGATCGATAGATTAACGCTTTTGTTGAACAAAATCAGACAGACATCCATTACAAAAGAGATTGTTGAGATTACAACAGCTGTTGAAGCTCTTGCAAGAATGAGGGAGTAATGAATTTTTTAAGATTAATTAATTCAACTTCTCTTTTCTGGAGAAATTCTAAATTCGAAGCACTAAACCCTAAACAAATTTCAAATCACAAATCTAAAATTTCAAATAGTTTGGTATTTGGATTCTTGGAATTTTGGATTTGTTTAGGAATTAGGATTTGGGATTTAGCATTTAAAACTTTTGAACAGCCTAAATTATTCATGGAGGTTTAAATGAGAGCAGGAAGAGTTGTTCAGGTTTTTGGACCTGTTATTGACATCGAATTTGAAGGAAATTGGTTGCCGGAAATTTATAATGCAATAAGAATAACAAGTGATGGTTTTGAAACACCAAAACCCATAGACATAATAGTTGAGGTTCAGCAACATCTCGGAGAAAACAGGGTAAGAACAGTTTCAATGCATCCAACCGACGGAGTAATTCGTGGGATGAAGGCGATAGATACAGGAGGTCCCATTGAAGTCCCTGTTGGAAGGGAAACCCTCGGAAGAGTTTTAAATGTTATTGGAGAACCAATAGATAAACTCGGATCAATAAATGCAGAGAAGAAATATCCGGTTCATAGACCCGCTCCTCCTCTTGAACAGCAGAGCACAAAACTTGAGATTTTTGAGACAGGGATTAAGGTAATTGATCTTCTTGAACCATATCTGAAAGGAGGGAAAATCGGACTTTTTGGTGGAGCGGGGGTTGGAAAGACAGTTATAATAATGGAGCTTATTCATAATGTAGCAAAGAAGCACGGAGGGTTTTCTGTTTTTGGAGGTGTGGGAGAAAGGACAAGGGAAGGGAATGATTTGTGGCTGGAAATGAAGAGGTCAGGAGTTATTGACAAAGCAGTTTTGATTTATGGACAGATGACTGAACCACCAGGGGCGAGATTGAGGGTTGGGCTAACTGCTTTGACCGCTGCTGAATATTTCAGAGATGAAGAGGGGCAGGATGTTCTTTTGTTTGTTGATAACATTTTCAGATTTGTCCAGGCTGGCTCAGAGGTTTCAGCCCTTTTAGGTAGAATTCCTTCAGCAGTCGGTTATCAGCCGAATCTAGCTGCCGAACTTGCTGAGCTCGAAGAAAGAATCACATCAACAAAAAAAGGCTCGATAACATCAATCCAGGCAATATATGTTCCTGCAGATGACTTTACAGACCCTGCTCCTGCAACCACATTCTCACATCTTGACGCAAACACTAACCTTTCAAGACAGATTGCAGAGATGGGATTATATCCTGCTGTTGATCCCCTTTCTTCCTATTCAAGAATCCTTGATCCAAGAGTTGTTGGTGAGGAACATTATAGAATAGCAATGCAGGTCAGGGCAATCCTTCAGAGATACAAGGATCTTCAGGACATAATAGCTATTCTTGGAATAGAGGAACTTTCAGAGGAGGATAAGCTTATAGTTGCAAGGGCAAGGAAAATTCAAAAGTTTCTCTCTCAGCCATTCCATGTTGCTGAAGAGTTTACAGGAAGACCTGGAAAACATGTTCCTGTTGAGGAAACTGTAAGAGGATTCAAAGAGATTGTTGAGGGAAAACTTGACCATATTCCAGAGCAGGCTTTTTACATGGTGGGAACAATTGATGAAGTAAAGGAGAAAGCAAAGGAGTATATTTAATGAGTCTTCCCGATAGGATATTCCTTGAAATTGCAACACCGGAAAAACTCCTTGTAGGAGAAAAGACTGAATGGGTCCATATTCCCACTCGAAAAGGTTATCTCGGAATACTTCCAGGACATTCACCACTTGTCACAATTCTCGGAACAGGAGAACTTACATTTAAAACAGAAAAAGGTGAGAGAAGTATTTTTGTTTCGGGTGGATTTGTGGAAGTTTTACCAACATGGGTAAGAATTCTTGCTGAAATAGGGGAGAAAATGGAAGAGATTGAAGATGAAAGGGCAAAGGAAGAAAAGGAAAAGGCTGAGAGAATAATAAAGAATGAGAAGGGAGAATATACTCCTGAGGATATAGAAAAAGCTGTACATTCTCTGAGGAAAGCTGAGGAACGGCTGAGATTGATCCGGAAAAGGGGTAAAAAATGAGGGGCGAACTTTTTTTGATTGGAGAGGATGAAACCCTTGACAGTTTTTTTAAGGGTAAGGTTCAGATAATACAGAAAAGAAAGGGTTGGAGATTTTCAGTAGATGCTCCACTTCTTGCTTATTATATAGAAAGTAACGAGGATAGCGAGCTTCTTGAGCTTGGAGCTGGAAATGGAGTTGTATCAATACTTGTTGCAGCTTCAAAACCTTTCAAAAGAATTGTTACCCTTGAAATCCAGGATTCTTTAATATCCCTCGCAAGAAGGAATATTCACTTGAATTCTTTTGATGGAAAGATTGAGGTTGTAAAGGGAGATATAAAATCTGTTGGCTCCCTGCCCAGGTTTGATATAGTCTTTTCAAATCCACCATATCAGAAAGTAAGGGAGGGAAGGATAAGTCCTTACACAGAAAGGGCAATAGCCAAACACGAGATTTTATGTGAGCTAACGGATGTTACAAAGGCTTTTTCTCTATCAATGAAAAGAGATGGTAAAGGATATATAATTTATAGAACAGCAAGGTTAAAGGAATTCGAGGAGGCATGCGAGAAGGAATCGCTATGGATAAAAAAGATAAGATTTATCCACTCAAAGAATGACGAACCATCCCACCTCTTTCTTTGCGAGCTGAGACTGGAAAGATGTGAAAAAAAGATAGGAGAACCACTTATAATTTATGAATCTGAAAAGGTATATACTAAAGAGATGGAGAAAATTTTATCAGGCAAAATATGAAAAAGAGAATCCTTGAACTTTTTCGATATAGAGCCCTTATACAGAGTCTTGTGGGAAGGGAATTAAAAGCAAGATACAGGGGTTCATTTTTTGGTTTTCTGTGGTCATTTCTTAATCCATTTCTCCTTCTTTGTGTTTATACAATTGTGTTCGGCTTGATTTTAAGGCCGAGAGACCCTTCTTTTCCATCCCCTATCTCTTACGCTCTTTTTCTATTTACAGGACTTCTTCCCTGGATATGGTTCAGTTCTTCCATCCTTGAAAGCTCCAATGTTCTAATAGTAAATAGCGGTTTGCTGAAGAAAATAATGTTCCCTGCAGAAATCCTTCCCATAACAGTTGTTGTTACAAATCTTGTTAATTTTATTTTAGGACTTCCTATTCTCTTCCTTTTTTATATAGTTTTTGGTAATAAGATAACTTTGTGGATCTTTTTCCTTCCTGTTTGTATTCTCCTTGAATTTATATTTGCTCTCGGGCTTTCGCTCATTGTTGCTCCTCTTTGTGTTCTTTTCAAAGATCTCCAGAATATTATTGCCAATCTCATCACTCTCTGGTTCTTCTCAACTCCCATAATTTATGCATTCTCATTACCTGCAATTCAGAAATCTCCCCTTCTAAAGATGTATCTTCTCCTCAATCCCATGACCCATGTTGTTGAGTCCTATCACTATTCACTATTTTACGGCTCATTGCCCCACTGGAAAAAATTATCTGTTACCTTTGTTGTTTCATTAATAATTTTTATCATTGGATATTTAATTTTTGACCGATTAAGGGATACTGTTGTTGAAGAGGCATAAATGGAAGTTATAAGACTTGAAAATGTTTCAAAGGTTTACAAGAGATTTTCTCAGAGGCACAGATTTGCGACACTAAAAAGTGCAATCATAAAAGGGACTCTTTTCAAAGACATTAATCCTGACATTTATTTCCCCGCTCTCCAAAATATTAATCTTTCTATTGAGGAGGGAAAAACAGTTGGAATAATAGGGGCAAACGGCTCAGGGAAGAGCACCCTTTTAAAACTCATTGCTGGCATTACAAAGCCAACATCTGGAGAAATTAATGTCAAAGGAAGGGTATCAGCTCTTATCGAACTTGGAGCGGGATTCCATCCGGAAATTTCAGGAAGGGAGAATGTTTATATAAATGGGATTATGCTCGGTCTTTCAAAAAAAGAAATCAGTGAAAAATTTGATGAGATTGTAAAATTTGCAGAGCTTGAAGATTTCATAGATGAGCCTGTAAAGACATATTCGTCCGGAATGTATATGAGATTGGGATTTGCAGTAGCAATAAATGTAAATCCTGACATACTTTTGATTGATGAGGTTCTTGCAGTGGGTGATGCTTCATTCATTCCTAAATGCCTCGAAAAAATTGCTGAATTCAAAAAGAGAAAGAAAACCATTTTGTTTGTGAGCCATGCCCTTGATACAGTCACATTAATTTGCGATGAGGTTGTATGGCTTAAAAAAGGTGAAATTCAACTTATTGGAGACCCTAAAAAAGTTGTTGATGCCTATCTTCAGGATGTTCTTTCAAAAGAAGAAAAAAGATTTATGGAAGCCCACAAGGCTGTTCCGACCACAGAGCAGAGGGAGGGGAGATGGGGCTCTCAGGAAATTGTTATAAGGGATGTAAAACTTTTTGGCTCAGATGGTAGAGAAAAATATGTATTTGAATCTGGAGAGGATTTTTTAATTGAAATGGATGTTTTTGCAGAAAAGGAAGTTGAGGATTTTGTCTTTGGAATAGGAATTTTCAGTGCTGATGGAATAAGAGTTTACGGAACAAACACTGATCTCGAGGATATGGAACCAGTAATTTTTCAAGGAGAGGGGAAGGTGATTTTTAGAATTCAAGGAATTGATCTCATAGATGGAACCTACTTCCTCGATGTCGCAGCTGTCAGAAAGGATGGTTATCCTTATGATTACCATCGTTCTCTCTACACATTCAAGGTCTATTCAAAGAAAAAAGATGTTGGAATCTGGAGACCAAAACATTCATGGTTTTTTTCAAACAATATTCAGTTTTTAACCGATGGGAAAAAGAGTCCGTAAAAAAGAGATTAAGAAAATATGCGAAAGGGAAAGAAAAAAGGGGAAAACAATTGTTTTCACCAATGGCTGTTTCGACATTCTTCATCCCGCCCATATAAGATTATTTAAATTTGCAAAGAGCAACGGTGACATTCTTGTCGTTGGGGTTAACACAGATAAGTCAGTTAGAAAAAACAAAGGGGAGGGGCGCCCAATTTTTCCTTTGAATGAGAGGGTAGAAATTCTATCTTCCATTTCATACATTGATTACATAGTCCCATTTGGTTCCCTCACTCCTCTTTCTCTAATTAAAGCTGTAAAACCAAAGTTTATCGTTAAAGGCGGAGATTATACGGTTGAGCTTGTGGTCGGAAATAAGGAAGCACGAAAGTGGGGCGGGCATGTTCTGATTTTTCCATATATTGAAAATTACTCAACATCTGAGATAATTGAGAAAATCCGAGACGGGCAAGACAAAAACAAATGAATTTTAGTTCCGAAAAAACTTTGAAAAAGTTCTTCAGGATTTACGACATCTGTCTATCACATCTATTTTTTAAATCTAAATAATCTCATCAAACGAATGAATAATTTTTTGAAGAATGTAATGGGGTCTGAAAATAAAAGATAAAAAGCCCTTCTAAATAAAGAGTAGAGATTTGATGTTCTGTATTTACAGGACAATTTTCTCATCGCGTTGCTGTATTCTTCAGGGTGCTTTTGTATTAATTGAAGGTATTCTCTGTATAATCTCTTCTCAAATTCATTGTAATTCTGCGGGTATCTTCGAAGAAAATTAGGGAGAAATTGCATCCTTGATTCTTCCAGCTCAAGACCCTCATGCCATGGTGATTTCCTGAACCCCCTTAAAAATAGTGTTCCATCATAGCCCAAGAAAAGATAGGTCACATACTCAAGATTTGTGCGGAGAATCTCAGGTCTATTATCTTCAATTTCAAATAGGGGAAAGTATTCTTTTTTCACAAAAAAAGCATTTACAATGGATACTGCAACCAGTTCATACCCCTTTTCCTTTCCTAATTTTACCAGTGATAACAAACTCACTCCCTGATTAACAGAGTGATCGGGTGGCTGGACAAATTCAACTTCTGTAGGAATAGTATGATTGAACTCAATACAAACAACCTTCGGGCTATAATTTTTCATGGCTTTCCAGACATAATAATCATTTCCGTCAATGTCTATAGAGAGAAAATCAAAATCAGAGGGAACCGGGGTATCTTTAAGAATCTGGTCAAGATTGTCATCCTCGCCAAATCCTACAAATCTGTTTATAGTAATCACATTTGGAATCTGGGCATAATTTCTCTTTAATTCTTCAAATTTAGCACTATCTCCTTCAATTAGAACAGCTGAGTAACCTTTATTTATAATTAAGTTCCGAGTGTTGCTCATTGCAATTCCATCCCATGCTCCAAATTCCACACAATATTTGTCTTTTTCTGGTAAAATCTCAATTATCTTTTCGATTATTCCATCCTCACCATGTTGTGAAAATCTGTCGTATTTAAAATCTAAAAGCCATGTGGGCTTCTTCATGTTTTACCTCAAATTCTAATAATATCAAATCCCTATTCTCAATCAAGCATTACATTAGAACATCGGTGAAACTTTACTAACTTCCAAAAACACCAAATTTTCTCTTAGAATCTTATCTCTTTAATTTTAATCAATCGTATCCTCAAGTAAAAAAAGAACCTACCTATTTTTATCATTATAAGAGGTAATAATGATGGATATAACCTAAATCCCGCAAAATTTGAAAGTGTATTTTTTTTAAAGTTTATGCTCAGGAAAAAGTGAATCCAGAGAAGATAATTCAGATGTTTATTGAGGCTCAGGGAGGACGAGAAGCATTGGAAAAGGTTAAATAATCTTATGTAGTTACAGAGGTCAAAGTTTATTAGCCCAGTGGTGAATTATTAGGCGAAAGTAAAACATATACAAGATATGAGCCAATGAAGCTAAGGAGAGAAGATAGCATTTTGGGTATGGTGATAATTACTGGCTATGATGGAGAGAAAGCCTGGATTCAAAGAGGGGAAATGACAATTGAGGCACCCAAGACTGTGTTAGATTCTATCAGGGCATCAGAAAGAAGAGGGGGATCCTTTGCTGAAATATATAGATAAAGGATGTAAGCTTGAACATTTGGAAATTTCGAATATTGAAGGCAAAGATTGTTACGGGATTAAATTTACAGATAAAGAAGGCTTGGAAACAAGCATATTCTTTGATAATGAATCATATCTTCCAATAGAAACTGAATATTCGGCACCGAATGAATTTGGGCAGATTGTGAAATATGAATATTTTAGCTGCGATTTTAGAAATGTAGACGGAACGAAAATACCATTCAAGTCAGTTGTATATGGAGATAGTAAAGAGATAATAGAAATAATGATCAAAGAGATTAAACTTAATCCCGGCTTAGATGATAAAATATTCTCAATGCTCGAAAAGAAATAATATTTATTTTATAAGGGAGAAGACTTTAAAAAATATTGGAGGACGAAAATAGGAAGCTCAAGAAGTAAGAATATTTTGGTTTTAATCTTTTTAAGTTTTCTATTTCTTATCTCTTATTCCATTTACTCCGCACAAAAAGAGGAAGAAAAGCCTTTAAAAGGGAAGACCTATGTGGAGGGACTTTGTTTTCCTACACCACAGCAAGAGAGGAGATTTATTAAGATTCCTCCATTGGGGTGTTGCTGATAACACATTTGCATGGCATTATTTTCTCCCTGAGATTATAAGTAAATCTCACCCAAAACCAGTTTTGGCTGATGCAGGGACTATGATCGTCCTTGGATACTTAAAAACTGGAAAATTTTTAGGTTGGCTTGAAGAGGGAAATTATGCTGTGGCAAAACTTCATTATTCTCTGAGTTCATTTGGAGATTTCTTTGATTTTAAAAGATTATCAAAGGATCCAGAAAAAAAGGGCACTTTAACATTCTATAACCCTGAAAATTATCTTTATAAGGTTTTTGTAAACGATAAAATTGTTGCGGATAAGGTAAGCTCAAAAGAGATTAAAATTCCTTTTGATCTCGATGCTTCCGTCAAAATTACAAGAATCTAAGTTTGCTTTTCCTCAAAAAATGTATTAAAGCTTGACCTAATTAAGGTTTCTTCTTCTCCTAAGAGAACAAAAACTTATAAAAACCCTGTTCCAAACAATTCTTTTCCTTCTTTTAGTTCAGGAGGTATTCTTTCTTTCACTGCCTTTAAGAAATTCTCTGGATCTGAAGGAGTTATTCCGTAGAGCTTCCAGTTCTATCGCATTATCAAAAGAACATCCTTTTCCGCTCCTGTTGCCATCATCAGAACATATCCAGCATTTATATAATAGACAGGTCCGAGGGCAAGCCCTAGAAAACCTAGTCTATCTCCAGTGTCAAGATTCAAAATTTTTATTCCCACAATCTCATTATAAGGGATTTTTGCTGAAAATGGACCACAAGATAACTGAAGATAATTATCTCTCATCTCGTATCTGAGGGTAAAGTATAGGACAATAAAAAATAACCAGAAAATCAGCGAAAGAAAAATCAAAATATTAAATAATCTTTGAGAAGAAATCCCAATCTCTTCAAAGATAAGCCATAAAAAAGTAAAACATATAAGAATTGCCAAGCCTATAAGAATCAATGAAACAAATCCCCAAGGAGGATACTTTGGCTTAAAAATTGAGCTCATGCTCCTTCTCTGTTTTATATATAATAAAAAATAAAAATTGTTTCAAAGAATATGACTTCTTCCGTGACTAGGAAGGCATCAATTGTCAGATCATATTTAAGGTTATGAAAAAGATTCTTTTTTCTCTCTTTTTTCGTAATTGCTTTCTCATGCATTTTAAAAGGAGCTCTTTACACAGCCCTTCACAGTCTTGAAAAAGATGGCTTCATTGAAGGAAGATGGGAAGAAAGAGATGGAAGGGAGAGGAAGTATTATTTTATAACGAAGAAAGGGAAAAATCTGCTAAAAAAAGCAAAGAATGGGAATTATTCATTGACAGGCTATTACCATTTCTCAAGCCTGAAGAACTCGCAATTAAAAAACCTTCTATAATTATTGATTTTTGAGGAGGGTGAAATGGGAGAAACACTCAAAAACTTTATTAAGGGGATTTTGAAGGGGCTTGATATTGATGATGGGAAGAAGAAAGATATAATGGATGAACTCATGGAGAATTTCATAGAAGAAAAGGAAGAGCTTATTAGAAGCGGTCTCATAGAGGAGGAAGCAGAAAGGAAAATAATTGAAAGATTCGGAAATCCAGAAAAAATTTCAAGAAAGCTATTATGGATTCACGGGTTTGGAAGATTTAGAAAAAATATTTTAAAGGATTCATTTCTCGGTGCAATTCCTATTTTCATTGGAACTCTCATAATTCTTCTCTCTTCAACAATTGGTTTGCTCGGAATTTCCGTTAAAATCCTAAATATCTTTGCCACTTTTTTCTTTATTCTCTCTACTGGTTTCACTTTACCCCCTCAGAAAAGCCTTCCCAGCATGGACATTTACATGGAGTGGCATAGCCTTTGTATATTTGATACAGATTATATTTATTTCCCTAACTCAGCTTGCAAAACTCAATTTTCTCCCTTTAATAATAATTGTGCTCCTTATCTGTCTTTCCATTTATGTTATTTTCAAATTTTCGGATTTTAAAGGAGGCTTAGGACTCGCCCTTCTTTTTTCTTTTACCTTTTTCTCTTCCCTTTGCCTTTTACGGGTCAGATGAAATGGTTATAGAATACAAAATTTTATTTGAGATTATCATCGGGCTCTTTGCAACTATCTCTGCATTCCTCCTGCTTTATTCCAAACTAAAACTTTCTTATCTCATATTAGTCATTGGATTTCTTTTCTATACATTCTCAGGGGAACAAAATTTCATCTATCTCATTTTAGGTTATCTAATCCCGCTTCTCCTCATCGGTTCAATCCCATTTTATTATTTTGTGAAGGAAAGAGCTTATCACTGAAAGGTTAAAAGGTCTGAACTCTTGAAAGCCCTTTAAATTCCTGATATTTTTCTATCTTAGGAGTTTAAAATGAGGGAAATTATTTCAGAGAGGACAAAGCTTTTTGGGGAATCTGTTATAAGGGAGATGACAAGGCTTTCAAGAGAATATAATGCAGTGAATCTTGCCCAGGGTTTTCCCGATTTTCCTGCACCTGATTTTATAAAAACTTCTGCAATTGAAGCTATTAAAAGAGATATTAATCAATACTCTTACACCTGGGGCTCCACAAAACTCAGGGAAGCTCTTTCAGAAAGATATATGAAAAAATACAATTTCTCCTTTGACCCTGAAAAGGAGATAACAATATGCTGTGGCTCAACAGAGGCGATGATTTCAGCACTGATGGCAATTTTAAACCCTGGAGATGAAGTGATTATTTTTGAGCCCTTTTATGAAAATTATGTTCCAGGAACAATTCTTACAGGAGCAAAACCTGTTTATGTAAAACTTTATGAGCCTGATTGGAATTTTAAAAGGGAAGAGCTTGAAAGAGCATTCTCCGAAAGAACAAAAGCAATAATTGTCAATAATCCCCACAATCCAACGGGAAAGGTCTGGAGTAAAGATGAGCTTGAAGTAATAGCGGAGCTCTGCATAAAGTATGATTGCATAGCAATAACAGACGAGATTTACGAATACATTATTTACGACGGTAAAGAACACATTCTCCTTGCATCCCTTGATGGAATGAGAGGAAGGACAATTACTGTTTCAGGGCTTTCAAAAACCTTCTCAATAACTGGATGGAGGATTGGATATGCAATTGCTCCAGAAGAAATTTCTTCCAGCATAAGAAAAGTCCATGATTTTTTGACTGTTTGTGCTCCCGCTCCCCTCCAGGAAGCCTGTGCCAGTGTATTAAATCTTTATAAAGAATATTTTAAAGAACTGAGAATGGATTATGAAAGGAAAAGGGACATACTCTTGAAATATCTTGAAGAGGCTGGATTTAAAACTTTTAAACCTTCAGGAGCATACTATATAATGACAGACATTTCAGATTTTGGATTTCCCAGCGACTGGGAATTTATGAAATTTTTGATAAAAGAGGTCGGTGTTTCAGGAGTTCCTGGAAGTTCCTTTTATCATGATGATTCAGGAAATCAAAAAGTCCGGTTCTGCTTCTGCAAAAAAGAGGAGACTCTCCATGACGCAGGGAAAAAACTTAAAAAATTAAAGGAAAAATTGTAAAAAAA
>FMSI01013157.1_pt1 | contig 23894 bp, 21 predicted proteins | sample 1504471 | NCBI WGS metagenome assembly FMSI01 (sample SAMEA4475357, study PRJEB15587) | soil metagenome | biome: Soil; feature: Field | place: India | collected 2015-03-11 | depth 0 m
TTTAACACCTTTGTGACCTCCTTCTCCTCTATCGAAAATAAAATGTACCCCACCAATTGGTAAATCCATATCGTCATGAATAACAATAAGTTTTTTTAATTCAACCTTTAAATTAGATACTATCTCTATAATTGAATCACCAGAAAGATTCATATATGTAATTGGTTTAACAAGTAGAATTTCTTCTTTTTTATCTTCTAAAAATATTAAACCTTCGACTATTTCTGCTTTCCACTTTATTTTTTGTATTTTAATTTTTAATTTTTTTGATAAAAAATTTATAAAGTCAAAACCAATATTATGTCTTGTACCAATATATTCAAATTCAGGATTTCCAAGTCCAGCGAGTATATACACAATTTATTTTTTCTCTTTTGCTCCTTTTTCTGATTCTTCTCCCTTTTTCTCAGTTGTTTGTGTTGGTGTAGGTGCTTCTGTTGCAGTAGCTTCCCCCTTTGGAACTTCAACTTCCTCTTCAACAGTGGTTACTGAAACAACTGTTTCAAATGGCTCATGAAGAATTTTTACATTTGCGGGGACTTTAAGATCTTCAATATGAATGGAATCTCCAATTTCAAGGTCACTAATATCAACTTCAATAAAAGATGGAAGGTCAAGCGGTTTTGCTTCAACTTCTAGTTCATGAAGTGCTTTATACAAAACGCCACCTTCTTTAACACCTTTAGGCTCACCTACAAAATGAATTGGAACTTTTGCTGTGATTTCTTTTTCAAGTGAAACTGAATGGAAATCAATGTGAATTATTTCATCTGTTACAGGATGATATTGCTCATCTTTAATTAATGCAACATATTTGCTTTTATCTTCATTAACCTCAATTTCTACAAGAAAATCTTCTTCTCTTTTTAATCTAAGTAACTTTATTAACACTTTCTTATTAACATAAATTGGCAAATTTTCTTTTAATCCTTCTCCGTATATAATACCTGGAACTAAACTATTCATTCTGATTTTTTTAAGTTCACTTTTTCTTGTTGAATCTCTTTTATATACAGTTAATGGCATCTTTTTCATATCTCTTCCTCCTAAAATCTCTTAATATTCCAACTTATATAAGTTTATAAATTTTTTTAAATTTGTCAAAGGTTATCTTTCAAAAAATGGCTCATTAAGATTTGCTAGATTTGAATAACCTCTTGATTCCCAATATCCTCTATAATCTTTTTCATTAGATAGTTCAATTTTATTTAACCATTTTATCCATTTATATGCCCATTTATTTTCTCCAATTAAAACAAATGGAAATCCATTTACCTTAGGAATAGTTATTCCATTCATTTTATAAGCAACAAGAAGTTCATTTTTTAAAATAAAAGAGGTCTCAAGCGAAGTTGTATAACCATCAATTGCACCAAAAATTATTATTGGATATTCAAATGAAACCTTTGAATCATTCAATATATCAATAAGTTTCACACCTTCATAAAGGATAGTTGTGTCCCAACCTTCAACACAAAAAAGAGTTATAACCTTTTTAACCGATTCAAAATTATTGATTACCTCTTCATATTTGTAACTCTTTTTGAAAATACCATTTTCATAAATCTCTAATTTATAATTACTTAGATTTACATCTTGTGGACCTTTAATTGAGTTTTCTCTAAATTCACTTATACTTGATAACTTAATACCATTGTACTCTTTTAATTCTTTTCCCATTCTCTTGCCTCCTTTTTATAATTTTATAAAATTTTGAAACTTTTTTTGTTATTATGGGTTTATATATATGTGGCTATTAAAGGAGGTAATTTATGAGTAAATTTACTCTAAGAAAGATTTATCTTTATCTTTTTTCTCTTGTTGGATTGAGTTTAATTATTATTGGAACTGTAGGTTTTATAAATCTTGGGTTACAGTTAACTTTTTTTAAAGAGGCACTTGAATATAGATATGGGGTTTATCAACCACCATATCCATATTGGTTAGATAGTGTTAAATTAGATGAAGCGATTGAAAAAATTGAACTTACAGAAGAACAACAAAAAACACTTCTTCAATGGCAAACTGAATTTAAAAGATATCAAGAAAAATCAAAATCTTTGGGGTATCTTCCTTATGTTGCAGATTCATTTACAAGAAATTTAGCAATGCTTATTGTTGGAATACCAGTTTATCTATATCATTGGGGATTAATAAAAAAGGAACATAAAGAGGAAAACAGTTAAACTTTTCTATCAAGAATGGAAAAAGTTTCAATATGAGGAGTTCTTGGAAAATAGTTATAACTTTTAAAGAATATGATATTATATTTTTCTTTTAAATTATATAAATCTCTTATTTGAGTTAAAGGATTACAGGAAAGATATATAATTCTTTTAACATCTTTTTTTATTAATTCTTCAACAACTTTTTTGTGAAGACCTTCTCTTGGTGGATCTAAAATTATCACAGATTTACTATCTATTTCAGATATTGCTTTCTCTGCTCTATCTTCAAATATTTTAAAATTTCTTATACCATTCATTTCTAAATTCATTCTTTTAAGTAAAATGTTTTCCTTTTCGCTCTCAATAAAATTTATATTTTTTATACCAAGTGCTATACCAATTGTTCCAACTCCACTATAAATATCATACACAGTATCACTTTCATCAATAAAATTTTTCATATCTTTCAAAGTTTTTTCAAACATTTCAATATTAACTTGGAAAAAAGAGTTTGTTGTAAAATAAAAAAACTTATCTAAAATTTTCTCTTTTATAAAATTTTGACCAATCTCAAAAATAGTATCGCTTTTAATAGAAGCAGGAGAAAGTGGAGAAGAGAAATATAAGGAAAAACCTTTCAAATTATTTAAATTCAAATCACTCTTTAATAAATCTCTTTTCTCTTTTATAAATAGCGAAGCAACAACTTCCCCCTCTCTATTACCTCTCAAGATTAAACTTTTTAATATTTTTGGTGGTGGATTTTCTTTTTTGATTTGATTTAAAATTTCCCTTCCTGCAAAATTTATAGAATCAAATCCTAATATACACCCTTCAATTTTTATTTTCTTTTTATGTGTGCCTCTTTTAAAAAAAGCAAATTCTAACTCATTATCTAAAAAACTAAATTCAAGTTTATTTCTATATTTGTAATAAATATCACTCTCTTCAATTTCAAAATTTTCAAATACAAAATTATTTTCTTTTAATAATTCCAGAATAAGGTTTCTTTTATAATAGATTTCTTTCTCTTCTTTAAGAATTTGCCATGGTGAACAGGAAACAAAATGCTCCTCTTTTTCTTTAATTCTATTTTCTGAACTTTGAATTATCTCAATTACTTCTCCAAAATAATAATCTTTCTTTTTCCCAAATACTTTAACTTTAACTATCTCTTCTGGAAGAGCACCATAAACTAAAAATTTTTTATCATCTAAATATCCAATTGTTCCACCATTATAAACAAATTTCTCTAATTTTAATGTAACTTCACTCATTAAAATTCTTCAGCTGGTATTAATCCTAATCTTATCTCAGTTGATTTTAATATTAATTCAATAAGAGTTTTATAATCTATATCTTGAATTCTTGCAATATCTGCTAAAAAGCCATCAAAGTGCCATCCTGGGTTTGGATTAACTTCCAGAAGCTTAGGAGCACCACTTGCATTTAATCTGAAATCAAATCTTGCATAATCTCTACATTCTAATCTTTCAAAAAGTCTTATGCTCCAATCAAGTAAGTCTCTCTCAATTTCATCAGAAACAGATGCTTTAATAAATTTTATTTTTCCATAAGGCGAATCAGGAAGCCACTTTGCTTCATAACCACATATTTTTGGAAGATCCTCTGGAAGAGAAGAGTAATCTAGTTCTGCAAGTGGTAATAATTTAAAGGGATATTTTGGTGGATTACCAATTAAACCTAAACTTAATTCCTTTCCAGTTAAAAACTCCTCTATTAATATTGGCTTTTCATATCCAAATAGATCTCTAAGGTCTCTAATAACTTTAATTAAACTTTCATAGTCATAGCAAACATTTTTTTGAGTTATACCAAAACTTGAATCACCAAAATTAGGTTTAACTATAACAGGAAAATTAATCGGTAGTTCATATACACTTTCTCCAGGTTTTACAAGAAAAGCATCTGGCACAGGAATTCCCATTTCTCTCGCAACTCCTCTTACAAGTGACTTATCATAAGAATGAGCAAGTGATTGAGGTGTTGCTCCAGTATATGGGATATTCAAAATATCTAAAATTGCAGGAATATGCATCTCTTTTGTAGGATCATTAAAATATCCTTCATCACATAAGTTTAAGACATAATCAACTTTACCTTTTAATTCAACAAGATCATCTACAAGATGGTCATGATTGTCAAGATATATAAATTTATAATTTTTTATTGTCTTTAAAGTTTCTTTTAATTTTTCTATTGCTCTTAAATCATCTTCATCGAAAATATGATTTGGTTTTAATGGATCGTTTTTTTTTGGATCTCCTAAAATCACAACAACACATCTTAATGCTTTTTTAACTTTTATCTCTTCCTTGATCTCTTTATGTACTTTCGCAACAAAAGAGATGTGTTTTTCTCCAATTTGGAAATTTGATATAGGAATATTTATATCAACTGAATGTTCAAAAATTTGAATGTCAGAAAAGCCCGCTCTTCTTAATAAATTTAAAATTTCATCCTTTGTGTATAATCTTAAAGAGAAGAAACTATCTTTTATAACTCCTTTTTGCACATGACTTAAAATTTCTCTAATTATTAAACTATCTTCATTCAATGATAACTTATTTTCTCTTAAAACATAGTGATTTTTATCAAGCCACTGCCAATAGTATGGTACAATATTTTTCTTTTCATAATCACTATCTATAATGTCAATAAAAATCTTTCCACCATTTTTTAGAACCCTAAAGATTTCTTTTAAAACATTAAAAGCATCGAGAGGAGTTTCAAAAAATCCAAAAACATTACCAACAAGCAAAACTACATCAAAACTATTAGGTGGATAAAAAAGTTTTCTTGGAGTACCTTCTCTGAATTTAACATTTAAATTTTCTTTTTTTGCTCTAAGTCTTGATTTTTGAATAAGATTACTTGATCTATCAAGTCCTTCAACATTTATAAATCCTCTTCTTGCAAATTCTAAAGAATATTCACCATGACTTGATACAAGATCAAGAATTTTATCTTCTTCTTGTGGTTTTAAAATTTCAATAACAAAGTCGACTTCTTTTTTAATAAGATCTTTTATCTCCTTTTCTTCCACATCACTGGATAAAAGAAAAGGAGTCATTTTGACTTTACTAGTATGGCTTTTTATATACTCATCTAAACTCTCTATTTTCCCAAAAAGTTCTCTTTTGGGCATCTTTCCATTCTTAATACTTCGTGGTTTCTCTTTTCCATTCATAAAATAAAAATCCTCCAAAAATTCAATTTCTAAAATATCATATTAAATTTTAAAACTTTGTCAAGTGGAATTTTTTATTTCTATTTCAAATTTCAAAAAAAGAGGTAAGAAAATCAAATTAAAAATAAACAAAACTATTAATCCAGGAAAACCTGTAATCCCTTTTGTTAAATCTGTTCCACCTTTTAATAAAATTAGATGAAATCCTCCTATTGAGTTAAATACTCCATGAAATATTGAAGCATTTATTATAGATTTAGATTTAAGAGTTATGTAAATCATTATAGGAGAAATTAAAACTGTAAATATAACCATCATAAAAATTCCATAGAATTTTGATTCAGGGTAGTTTAAGCCCATTAAAACAAGAGGAATATGCCAAATTCCCCAAATAAATCCTATTATAAGAGATGATTTAAAAAATCCTTTATGAATTAAATTGTTTACTAGATAACCTCTCCATCCAACCTCTTCCCCAAGAGCAACAAGTGCATTAATTGTTGAACCAACAATAATTACTTGTAATGTTAATAGAATCAAAAAATAGGGTTTTAAGTATTCTAAATTAATAGTTATATCTTTAACTAGTAAACTTAAAAAATTTGAAAGAAAAGTTAGAACAATTGGAATAAAAATTGAAATTAAGATATATTTATCCCATTTAAGATAAAGGCCCAAACCTTTTAAACTTCCTTTATAAATGTATTTTTCTACTATAACAACTGTAAAAAATGGTATATACATATATATTATTGAAAAAACTGAAAAGAAAGTTTGAGAAAGAGCAAAATAGTTTCTTAAAAAATAAACTGAAAAGCCAATTATATAACTAATTGATAATACAAGAATAATAAATGTTGTCGCCTTTTTAGTTTCAATATTCATTTTTATTTCCTAAGTTTTGGTGAATCATACCATTCACCACTTATTTTCATAACTCCTTGAACCTCTTCAAAAACAATTCTAACTTTAACATCACCTGTTTCATTTTTATATTTTGCTTTATAAGTAACAATTATATATTTATTCTGTTTTGTTGCTAAAGAGAATTTTTTTGAATTTTCATTATATTTTCTTATTTTACCCTCAATTAAATCACAACTTTCCAAAAATTTCTCAGAACTAACTGCCTTTTTCATTTCATCACTAAAATCTTTTGAATATTTTTCATAATTTCTCTAATTTCTTCCTATAAGGAGGTTTTCAGTCATAGGGTCAGCATATTCTCTGATTTTATTTATATCAATTTTAGTTCCACATGAAATAAATAAAATTAAAAAACTTAAAATAAAAATAAATAAAAATTTTATTTTCAATTTTGCCTCCTTTAATTTAAAATTATCTTTCTCTTTTAAAATTTGTTAAAAAATTACTCTCAAATTCTTTTCTAAATTCGAAATAATTATTATTTTTAATTGAATTTCTCAATTTTTCCATAAAATTATACATAAATCTTAAATTGTGAATTGTTGCAAGGCGAGGAGCAAGAATCTCTTTTGCTTTAAAAAGGTGATGAAGATATGCTCTACTAAAATTTTTACATGTAAAACAATCACAATCCTCTTCAATTGGCCTTTCATTCATTTTATAATCGCTTTTTGTTATTCTCATTTTTCCATATTTTGTTAAAAGGGTTCTATTTCTTGCTATTCTTGTTGGATAAACACAATCAAACATATCAACTCCTGCTTCAACCGCATCCATAATGCTAATTGGATCTCCTAATCCCATAAAATATCTTGGTTTATTTTCTGGCATCTGATAAACAAAACTATTTAATAACTCTTTTGTTTTACTCCATGGCTCACCTATTGAAAGACCTCCAATTCCATAACCAGGAAAATTTTCTTTCTCTAACTCTTCAAGTGCTTTTAGTCTTAGATTTACATCAAGTCCACCCTGAATAACAGCAAAAAGGTGTCCTTTCCCATTTTCTTTTACACTTTTACCTCTTTTTGCCCAATCAATACTTAAATATGTAAATTTCTTTAACTCTTTTTCACTAACTCCATATTGAGGACAAACATCAAGAGTCATCATTATATCAACTCCAAGAATCTCTTGAAATTTAACAGTAAACTCTGGAGAGAAAAAGTGAAGTGAACCATCTATAAAAGATTTGAAAATTACACCATCTTCTCTTATTTCTCTTATATCTGAAAGAGAAAGAACTTGAAATCCACCTGAATCTGAGAGAAGAAGACCTTTCCAGTTCATAAAATTTTTAACTCCTCCAAATTTTTTGATTGTTTCTTCTCCTGGTTGAAGATAAAGATGATATGAATTTACAAGAATTAATCTATATCCAATATCCCAAACATCAAAAGATGAAAGAGTTTTAACAGTTGCTTGAGTTCCAACTGGCATGAATATAGGTGTTTCTATTTCAATATCACCAATTTTTAATTTTGAAATTCTTATTTTATCTAATTTATTTTTTACTTCAAATATCATTTTTTAAGTTTTAGTTTCTATCTCCTCTTCGAGTATGAGTTCATCAGTTTCATCATCATAGGTGAACAACTCTGCATATCTTCCCCAATCAATCAAGATATCCATCTGTTTCTCTGCTTCACTTCTTGTCATTCTTCTTTCAAGAATATCAAGGAAGAAATCTTCAGAAATTCTCTTGTTTGTTTTTGATTTTAAAACTCTTACAATTTGTTTTATCATAAATACATTTTCAAGAACCTTTTCTCTAAAAATTTCCTTCTTTTTAAGAAGATCTGCTTCAACAAATTTTTCTCCATCAGGAGTAAGTTCAATATCTCCCTGTTTATATTTTGTAAATCCTAAAAGTTCGGATGCTTCTACAATTGGTAATAAATCTTCTAAATCCATATAAAGTTCTCTACCAATTTTAAATAAATCAGTTTTTCCCCCAAGGTCAGAAACAAGTTCAACAAAACCTGTAATAGCACCAACTCTTGCATTTGGTATGATAAGAGTATCTTTTGAAACTCTCATTATCTCTCTTTCTTTTTCAATTTCTCCACCAGTTAAAGTTGTATAAATTCTATCAACATGAGATAAAAATTTCTGAGAATTTTTATCTCTCCAGTGAGGAATTTTAACTTCAATATCTTCAACTATTCTTCCTGGGTCTTTACTTATAATTAAAACTCTATCAGACATGTAAACTGCTTCTTCAATACTGTGAGTCACCAAAATAATGGCTTTAGTTGGTATTTTATTTTCGATCCATAATTCAAGTAAATCATTCCTTAAGTTTTCTGCAGTTAAGACATCAAGAGATGAAAATGGTTCATCCATTAAAAGAATATCAGGTTCAACAACAAGTGCTCTTGCAAAACCTACTCTTTGTTTCATTCCTCCAGAGAGTTCCTTAGGGTATGCTTTTTCAAATCCATCGAGTCCAACAATATCTATTGCTTTTAGTGCTTTTTCCTTTTTTTCTTTTATATCCATTTCTTTATTTATAAGTCCTAACAAAACATTTTCTTCAACAGTGAGCCAAGGGAAAAGAGCAAAATTTTGAAAAACTATTGAAACTCCAGGGTTTACATCTTTTACTATATTATTTCTGTAAATTACAACTCCTTCATCTGGTTTAACTAACCCTGCTATTATTCTTAAAAGAGTTGATTTTCCAGAACCAGATGGTCCTAAAATTGAAACTATCTCTCCTTCTTTGATGTTAAAATTAATATCTTTTAAAACAAATATCTCTTTTTTACCAGGAAATGTAAATTTTTTACTTACATTTCTTACTTCAAGTAAATACATATTCTCACTCCAAATGATATTTCTCTTCTGCGAGATTATACATTCTTCTCCAAAAGAGTCTATTAAATAATACTACAATAAATGCCATAAATAAAGTACTCGCAGCAAGAAGTGGTATATCTCCTTTTTCAGTTGCATTGCTTATAAGTGATCCAAGCCCTGTAATCACATGAATCTTTCCTCCAAAGTTTACATATTCTGAAACAATGCTTGAGTTCCATGCTCCACCCCATGCAGTGATCCCACCAGTTATTAGCGATGGAAAAATTGTAGGTATAACAACAATGCTCCACCAATTTCTTCCCTTTAAACTAAAAATTTTACTTACTTCAATTAAATCTTTTGGAATTTGTTTTGCACCTCCAATAACATTAAAGAGAAGATACCACTGAGTACCAAGAGCCATTAGAATTATAGAACTAATTTGAAGGCCTCCTCTTAAATTTAAAAAGAAAAGTAAAATTACTGGGAATAAAGCAGTTGCAGGTATTGATGCTAAAATTTGTGCAACAGGTTGAGCATATTTAGAAGCTTTAGCATTAATACCAATTTTTACTCCAACAGGTATAGTCCAAAGATATCCAATTAAAACTGCAAGAATAACTCTTATTAGAGTAAAGCCTCCTCCCTTTATAATTAAAATCCAGTCGGATAATGGAACAGAAATAATTGTTTTAATTAAACCTTCAAGACCTCTCATTATGAGTAAAAATAGATAACCAAAAATTATGTAAGATAAAATTTTTTTGATTATTTCAATTGTAAAATTTTCAACTCTTTCTTTTTTTCTTGTAAAAAGATTTGTTAGGAATCTATTTAATGGAGAGATTATATTAAAAGAGATAAAATTTAAAATCTGAGATTTCTGATACAATTCTAAAACAATTGATGTTGCTTCTTCTTCACCTTTTTCTTCCATTTTAAATTTTGTTGACCATGCAATAAGAGGTCTCCAAATAAACTGGTCAATAAGAACTATTATTAAAATTAGAGTTAATAGTCCATAAATTATCATTCTCATATCACCATTTTGTGATGCTTTTGCAAGAAAAGAACCAAGTCCAAGAAGAGTATATTCTTGATTAAGTATAGAAAAGTTTTCACATGCCATTAAGAAAAACCAACCACCTGCAACAGACATCATACTGTTCCATATTAAACCTATTGCAGCGTGAGGAAGATCTAACTTTGTAAATCTTTCCCAGAAATTAAGGTTATTTATTTTTGCAACTTCATCAAATTCTCTTGGTTCTGTTTTAAGAGAATTATAGAAACTAAAGACAAGATTCCAAACTTGACCTGTAAAAATAAGAATAATTGATGCAAGTTCAAGTCCAATTATAGAGCCTTTAAAAAGAGAAACAAAGAAATAAAAAACTGGTGGAAGAAATGACAAAACAGGTATTGATTGTAAAACATCAAGAATGGGAATTAAAAAAATTTCAAGTGTTTTATTTTTAAATGCAAGATAACCATAAATAATTGCAAAAACAAATGATAAAGTAAAAGCAATAAAAATTCTTAAAATAGAGTATAGAGAATAGAGTGGTAAATATTTTAATGATAAGATTAATTCTCTTTTTTCTATAAATTCTTTTGAATAGGTTCTACTTCCAACAAAAACAAAATAGAAAATTGCAAAAATTATCCCTATTGCAAGCAAATCTATTGGATTAAATGTTCTTCTGTTCACTTTATTATATTACACCATTATATGCATTTTTGTAAATATTTAAGATATCTTCATATTCGGGAGACCTTGGAGCAATTCTCTTTAATCTCTCATTTTTAAAAACTTCCTGTGAAAAAGCTGGAAGATCTTCTTCTTTAACACCTACCTCTTTTAGAGTTAAAGGTAATTCAAGAATTCTATAAAAGTCAATTAAAATATTCAAAAACTCTTCTGCATCAGAAAAGACATCTCCAGTATCAAATCCAAGAAGTTCAGTAATTTTTGCCATTTTTTCATATTGAGCTGGAAGTTCAAACTTAAAAACATAAGGCATAAGTAAGGCATTTGCAAAACCATGAGGAAATCCATATTTTACTGTTAAAGGATATCCCATTCCATGAACTATACCTGTTCCACTTATTGTAATTTGAAGTCCAGCAATCATTGAAGCATAGTACATCATCTCTCTTGCCTCAAAATCTCCTTTTTTTGCAAAACTTCTTGGAAGGTATTTATAAATAATTTTAACTGCTTCATATCCAAAAAGATCTGATATTGGTGTTGCTCCTATAGAAAAAAGACCTTCAAGTGCATGAGATAATGCATCAATTCCAGTATCTCTAACAATATTAGGAGTCATAGAGAGGGTAAGTTCTGGATCTAAAATAGCAAAATCAGGAGTTATAAATGGAGATGCTATCGCAAGTTTTTTTTCATTGTAAGTTATTATTGTATATTTTGTAACTTCAGAGCCTGTTCCAGAAGTTGTTGGAATTGCAATAAGTGGTGGAATTTTTTTATCTAATGTTTTTTCTTGAATTAAAAAAGGAGTTATTTCTTTATAAATTGCATAAACTCCTATTCCTTTTGCTGCATCGATACTACTTCCACCACCAATTGCAATTATTGATTCACATCCATTTTCAAGAAAAACTTTTCCTCCTTCCTCAACAATTTCAACTGTTGGATTTGGTTCAATTTTATCAAATAAAACAAAATTAACTCCAATATCTTTAAGATATTCAATTAATTTTGAAAGAGCACCACTTTCTTTTGTTGATCTCTTTCCTGTTACAATAAGAGTTATTTTTCCAAGGTGCTTTGAAAGTTCAACAATTTTAATTAAAGAACCTCTACCAAAAAAAATATTTCCTTGAAGAAGAACATTAAATTCCATAATAACCTCCAAAATTAAATTTCATTTTATAGTATAATTAAAAAAGTTTAAATAAACAAGGAGGAATTTTAGGATGAATCCACTTGAATCAAGAATAAATAAATTTCTTGAAAGATTAGATGATGCAAAAAGAAGAAATTTATATTTTTATCAGGCACCAATTGAAAAAATGTATGACGCACATGTAATTATAAATGGAAAAGATTATATAATGTTTGGTTCATACTCATACCTCGGATTAATAAATCATCCAAAAATAAATGAAGCAGCGAAAAAAGCAATTGATGAATTTAGTACAGGTGCACATGGTGTAAGGTTATTAGCAGGAACAACAGTACTTCACAATCAACTTGAAGAGCGAATTGCCAAGTTTAAAGTAAGAGAAGCAAGTGCAGTTTTTAGTAGTGGTTATGTAACAAATTTAACTACAATTTCAACTCTTCTTACAAAAGATGACTATGTTTTTTGTGATAAATATGACCATGCAAGTATTGTTGATGGAGCAATTCAATCAAGAGCAAATTTTATTAGATTTGACCACAATGATGTTGAACATCTTGAAGAATTAATTAAAGAAGTGCCTCAAGATAGAGTAAAACTCATTGTTGTTGATGGAGTTTATTCTATGGATGGAGACATTGCTCCTCTTCCAGAACTTATTGAAATAAAGAAAAAATATGATGCTCTTCTTATGGTTGATGAAGCACACTCTCTTGGAGTTTTAGGAGAAAATGGTAAAGGAATAGAAGAATATTTTGGAATTTATGGTGAAGTAGATATTGATATGGGGACACTTTCAAAAACAATTCCATCAGTTGGAGGTTATATTGCTGGAGATAAAAAATTGATTGATTTCATCAAACACAATTCAAGAGCATACATATTTTCTGCAGCACTTCCACCAGCACAAACAGTTGCAGCAATGGTATCATTTGATGTAATTGAAGAAGAAAAATGGAGAATTAAGAAACTTTGGGAAAATATAAATCATTATATGACTGAACTTAAAAAAATGGGTTATGATACAATGAACACCCAATCTGCTGTAGTTCCAATTTTACTTAAAGATGATGAACTTGCTTTAAAATTAACAAGAATTTTATGGGATGAAGGAATTTTAATATTTCCAATTTTAACTCCAGCAATTCCACCAGGAACTGCAAGACTTCGCTCTTGTATTATGGCATCTCATTCATATGAAGACATAGAAAAGGCATTAAAAGCACTCTATAAGGGTGGTAAACAATTAGGAATTATTTAAAAACAAACTAAATTTGTTTATTAAATATAAGATTTGAAAATTTTATAAATTTTATTCCTTTTTCCTCTCCAATAGGTGATTCAATGATAATTGACTTTTTTTCTCTATTGAATTTTTCTAGTATGCCTAAATACAACAAAAATCTTTCTTTATCAAGAAGACCCACAATTGAGTTATGAGGTGGATCAATTCTTTCAATGTTATATCCTAAAATATTGTGTTCTTTAAAAAAAATTTCAACTCTTTTTGAATTTTTAAAATATTCGCTAAATTTTTTGTTTCTATATTCAATTCTCTCTAATCTTGTTCTTTCTTTTACAATTTCATTTATTTTTAATTTAACTATATCTCTTCCATCAAATAAAAATGGTTTCACTAAATTTTCTCTCTCATCTTCTTTTTGAAATAAAACAATAAAGTCTGGATTAAGTACTTCAATTTTACTATGCTTTAAAACCTCTGCAATAGTTCCATCAACAAGACCTGTTGTATCTATTAAGATATAATCTAAATTTTCTTTTTCCATCGAATCAATTAGTTTTCTTGCACCAACAATAATTTGAAGAAGACTTCCTTTTGGAGAAACAGCTCCTATAAAAACCATTCTTTTTGGAAAAATTGAATCTAATTTCTCAATTTCTTTTTCTGGGATACCGTATCCAATTGTTCCTGGTGGTCCAATATTTGATTGACCAATATCAAGATCAAGAACACCTACTTTTTTACCAATTGAAATGATTGAATTGACTAAATATAGAATAAAAGTTGATTTTCCTGAATCAGAACCGCCTATAACAATTAATTTTTTTCCTTTTGATAAAAATTTTTCTCTTGTCTTTTCCCATTCTGATGGAACAAAAATTTTATTTATCACTTCCTTTTAAAAACTCTCACCTCTTTTTAAAATAATGCATTTAGAACATGTTTCGTTTTCAACTCTTTTCTTAAATGAAACCGGATCTGATTTAATTTCAGGAAAAGTATCAAAGTGCATTGGAATAACATATTCGCTTTTAATCATTTTAACTGCATTAATAGCATCATCAATATCCATTGTGTAAAATCCACCAATAGGAATCAATAAAATATCTATTTTTTCATTTTCACCTATTAATTTGAATTCATAAGAAAGTCCTGTATCACCCATGTGATAAAGTGTTCTATCTTCAAATTTAAAGATATAACCACAAGGATTTCCAGTATAAACTATATTTCCATATTGTAAATTAGATGAAGAGTGAAGTGCATATACCATTTTAACTTTGCCAAATGGAAAAGGAATATATCCTCCAAAATTAATTGATATTAGGTCTTCTTCTTTCACTCCATTTTTATTTAAAAATAAATTTAGTTCATAAGCACTTACTATTTTTGGTTTATGTTTTTTATATAATTCAAAAGATACTCCAAGGTGGTCTCCATGTCCATGAGTTAAAAAAATGTGTGTAATTTTTGAATTCTCAAAAAAATCCTCATTTTCATCTAAAAAAGGATCAATCAATATATATCCTTCATTCCATTTGATTGAAAAAGAAGAGTGACCTAAATATGTAATTAAACTTCTCATTTAAAAACCTCCTAATCTATTCTTTTTAAAAATTTTCCAAAACCCTTTTCAACAAGAAAGCCTTTATGTTCATCAAAAACTATTTCTCCTCTTATAATTGTCTTTACTACTTTACCATAAACTTTCCAACCCTCAAAAGGTGTATATTTTCCTTTTGAATAAAACTTTTCACCCTTAATCTCCCAAACTCTGTTTTTATCAATAAACACAAGATCTGCATCAAAACCAATTTCAATTTTTCCTTTTCTTGGATATAGTTTAAAAATTTTTGAAGGATTCTCGCTAAACACTTCAACAAACCTATTTAGTGAAATTTTTCCTTTCATTACACCTTCTGAAAAGATAAGTGGATATATTGTGTCAATTCCTGAAATTCCTGCAGCAACTTCAAAAATATCCTCTTTATTTTTTTCACTCTCCCATTCGCCTGAAAAATGATCAGAACAAACTCCATCTATAAATCCCTCTTTTAAAAATTTCCACATAAGTTCTCTATTTTCATAACATCTAACAGGTGGTGAGGTTTTTACAAGTTTTGGGTTTTTAATAAGGTCATCTTGAGTTAATAGAAGGTGATGTGGAGTTGTTTCACAAGAAATTTTTACTCCTTCATCTTTTCTCTGTTTAACAACTTTAACACCCTCACTTGTTGATATGTGGGTAATATTTAATCTTAAATTTGTATCTTTTATCAATCTTGAAGATGCAATTATTGAAATAACTTCAGCAAGATATGGCCTTGCAAGAATCCACCTTTCTCCTTGACTTAAATTTTTTTCTTTTTGTGCTAATTCCATGTAATGATTTATTATTGAATAATCTTCTGCATGAAGTGTAAAAAGAATGTCATCATTTTTAAAATATTTAAAAAGTTCATGCATTTCACCATAAGAAATATATTCAAAATATGGAGCAGAGGAATAAGAGTAAATTTTAAAACCAATTACTCCTTCAGAATATAACTCTTCAATATCTTTAAACTTTTTGTCTCTTATCATATCTCCTGTTATTCCGCCATAAAGAGAATAATCAACCAGTGATTTATTTTTTATCTCTTCAAGTTTTTTATAAAGAGACTCTTTGTTTTTTATTTGAGGAATAGATGTGCATGGCATATCGATTACAGTTGTTATACCTGATGAAATTGCTCCCTTACTTCCGGATTCAAAATCTTCTCTATAAGTAAAACCAGGATCGTTAAAATGAATATGTGTATCAATTCCTCCTGGAAGAATTAAAAGTCCAGTTGCATCAATTATTTCTTTGTTTTCTGTTGAAAATTTACCTATTCCAATAATTTTTTCTTTTTCTATCAAAATATCTAAATTTTCGACTTTACCATTATAATAAACCATCCCACCTGTAATTAATTTCATTTTACTCTCCTCTTTCAAATAGTGATATTATTTTAAAATTATCTGTATCAACAAGACCTAAATCAGTTATTTTTAAATGTGGAATAACAGGCAAAGCCATAAATGAAAGAGACATAAATGGATCATCTAGAGTGCATCCAAGTTTTCTTGAAATATATAAAAGTTTTTGATAATCTTCATCAACTTCTTTAGCACTTCTATCGGTCATTAAACCTCCAAAAGGAAGAGGAAGAATTTGTAAGACCTTTCCATTTTTTGCAATAGAAATACCTCCTCCATAAGATTCAAGAATAGAAATTGAAAGAAGAATATCTTTATCATTTGTTCCTACAGAAATTATATTGTGGTGATCATGAGCGATTGTTGATGCAATTGCGCCTTCTTTAAGTTTGAAACCTTTTATAAATCCCACACCAACATTACCTGTAGCTTTATGTCTTTCTACAACAACTATTTTTAAAATATCTCTTGATATATCAGGCACAACAAAACCATCTTGAATCTTTGGTTTCATGATAAATCTTTCTGTTATTAATGAATTTTTATTAACTCCAATCACATTTATCTTTTCACCCAATGCTTTCACTTTTATCTTTTCATATGTTAATGTTTTTACATTTACAGTATTTTTAACTCCGCCTTCTGATTTTGTTCTCTCATAAGAAAACATTGGAACTCCTTCTTTTGCAACAAGATTTCCTCTATAAATAACAAGTTTTGGTTCAAAATTAACTAAATCCTCAAGAACAATAATATTTGCAAAATAGTTTGGTGCTATAGCCCCAATCTTTTTTAATCCAAAATAATTTGCAGGGTTAAGAGTTGCAAGTCTCACTGCAAGAACAGGATCTATTCCCTTCTTTACTAATTTTTTCAATACTCCATTCATATGACCATCTTTTAATAAATCTCCTGGATGCTTATCATCAGTGCAAAGTAAAATCCTTGGGTATGTATTTTGATTTATAAGCGAATAAAGAGAGTCAAGGTCTTTTGCAACACTTCCTTCTCTAATCATTATCCACATCCCTTTTTTCAATTTTTCTTTTGCCTCAATTAAATTGGTACATTCATGATCAGAACCTATTCCTGCTGCAAGATATCCATTGAGATTGTTTCCAAGAAGAAATGGTGAATGACCATCAATTATTTTATCTTTAAAGTATTCCAATTTTCTTAAAACTTCACCATCTTTGTTTAAAACACCAGGATAATTCATCATCTCACCAAGACCAAGAACCTTTGGATTTGATAAAAATGGATATAGGTGTTCCACTGTCAATCTTGAACCAGAATTTTCAAATGGAGATGAAGGAACACATGAAGGAAGCATAAAATAAATATCAATTGGCAAATCCATAGATGCATTAAGCATATATTTAATTCCTCTAATCCCTGCAACATTTGCAATTTCATGTGGATCTGCAACAACTCCAAGTGTTCCTTTTGGTACAACAGTTTTTGCAAATTCTTGAGGAGTTAAAGATGTACTTTCAATATGTATATGACTATCAAAAAAACCAAAAGAAACATAATAGCCTTGAATATTATATATCTCTTTTGCTTTAGAATATTTTCCAACCCCAACAATCTCCCCCTCATAAATAATTACATCACCCTCTTCAATTGAATTATCAAAAACATTTATTATTTTCCCACCTTTAAGAATTATATCTCCCTCTCGCTCCTCCTTTGAAACTTCAATTTTTTCTTTAAGTCCCATAAAAAGCCTCTAAAATAAAAAGGACTCCCTTTAAATCTTAAGGAATCCTACTTCTCATAAATCTCCTTTAAAGAGATATAAGCCCTTGCATTCTCTTTTATCCTTTTTATCTCTTCTTCTGTAACTTTTCTTATAACCTTTCCTGGAACACCTAAAACAAGAGAATTATCTTCAATTATTTTTCCTTCAGTTATAACACTACCTGCGCCAATGATACAATTTTTTCCAATTTTAGCTCCATTGAGAATTATTGCACCCATTCCTATTAAAGTATCATCACCTATTTCACATCCATGAATTATAGAATTATGTCCTATTGTCACACCATTTCCTATTTTTGTAGGGTAATTTACTTCAGAGTGAACAACAGAATTATCTTGAATATTTGTATTATTTCCAATTTCAATTGGCGCAACATCTCCTCTTAAAACAACACCAAACCAAACTCCCACATTATCCCCTATTTTCACATTTCCTATTATTGTTGCTGTTTCACTTATCCAAGAGTTTCTTCCAATCTGAGGTTTAAAATCTTTAAAATCTCTTATCAATTTTTCACCTCTTAAGTTTTTTTTAATTGATTATATCAGATTATTTATAGATTATAAAAATTGAAAAGATTATCCAAATTAAAACAGTTATAAAAAGTGGAATATCTTCAGTAATAAGTTTTGTTGGTTCTCCCTCTTTTTTTTCATAAATTAAATAAATGTATCTTAATAGTCCATAAAGAACAATTGGAATTGTAAAAATAAAACCTTCTCCAAATTTCTCTTTTGTTTCAGACGAAACAGAGTAAAGTGAATAAGAAAGAATTGTCGCTGTCGATAAAATTACAATTATTTTATCAAGTAAATCTACTGAATATGAAGATAAAACCTCTCTATGTTTATGTGCGTTCTCTCCTAATAGAACAATTTCAAATCTTCTTTTTGCAAAACCTAAAAAAAGAGATAAGAAAAGGGTACATAAAATTAGCCAACTTGAAACTGAAATTTGAATTACAACTGAACCAGAATAAATTCTTAAAATGAAATTAATTGCAATAATAAAAACATCGATTATAACTAATTTCTTAATTATTAATGAATAAAGAAAATTTAATCCAATGTAAATTAAAAAAATAATTGTTAATGTATGATTTAAGAAAAACGAGGAAAATAATGAAGAAACTATAAGAATCATTGAAAGAGAAAGAGCAAAATTTTTATTTATTTTACCACTCGGAAGAGGTCTATTTTTCTTTTCTGGATGTTCCATATCACTTTCAAGATCAAAAATATCATTTAAAATATAAAGTCCACTTGAAAGAATAGATAAGAGAATAAAAGTTAAAAGAGTTTTGATTAATAGATCCTGTTTGAATAAATTTTTAGAAAAAATAATTGGTGCAAAAACAAATAAGTTTTTTATCCATTGTTTTATTCTTAAGAGAGATAGATAAACTCTCATAAAACTTTAAAGGTTTTTATTTTAGATGTTCTAATAAAGAAAGATGAAGGTCTTGTTGGGTAGGTGATGCCAAAAGGACCATAAATAGTTGTTGGATTATATTCAACATCGAGAATCTTTATATCTTTTACATCTGGATCAGTTGTAAAATATTTTTGAGTAAATTTTCCAAGTGGTGGACCTAAGACTTGACCTAAAAGAATTGCAATTATCAGAAGAAAAAGGTTAAATGAAGAAGTTAATATTATAAGTAAAATAAAAAATATTATTGTGAGGAATGAGGCGACACCAATACTTGTTCCGCATCTTTCATGAATTGCATATTGAGTTTCACCGTAAATTAATTTCTCTCTTCCTCTTTCACTTGCTTCAAGTAGATATGCTGGATCAAGAGGTCCAAAAATATAAAATCCATTTTCTCTTGCATAACCTGAAAGAACCCCTCTTTTACCTGTTTCTTTTTCTATAACATTTATTGTTGCATGCTCTAATGCGTGATTTCTTCTAAGGTCTCTATTTATTGCAATTTCAATGATTTGAAGTGGAACTGTTAAAATGTTAAGTAAACCATAAATTAAATACCCGAAAGGCAGTAGAAAAAGAATAAAAATTATAGGAAAAAAGAAGATAAGTAAAAAAAGAAAAAATAGCATTTATTTTTTAAACTTTTCTTCTATTATCTCTTTAAGAGTTGGTTTACCAATCTCTTGAAGTTCATAAATAACTCTTACATTCTCTTTATTCATATTTATAACTCTTGCAAGATTTATTGGTGTTGCAACAATAACAAGGTCTGCTGGAATTGAATTAATAACATCTTCGAGTTCTTTGAGTTGCCCTTCACCATAACCTAAAGCAGGTAAAATTTGTGTAATTTGTGGATATTTTTCAAATGCTTCTTTTATTGATCCCTTTATATAGGGTCTTGGATCAACAATTTCTTTTGCTCCAAATTTTTTTGCAGCAATAAATCCTGCCCCATATGCCATATTACCATGAGTAAGTGTTGGGCCATCTTCAACAACAAGAACTCTCTTTCCTTTAATTAATTCATAATTTTCAATAAAAATAGGTGATGCTGCTTCAACAACTTTTGCCTTTGGATTTAATTCATAAATTCTATTTCTTAAAACTTGAACATTTTCAAAAGGTGAGGTGTCAACTTTGTTTATAACTATTACATCTGCTGATAGAAAATTTACTTCGCCTGGATGGAAAGTAACTTCATGTCCTAATCTTAATGGGTCAGCAACGACAATTTTAAGATCTGATTTATAAAATGGAAAATCATTGTTTCCTCCATCCCAGATAACAACATCTGCTTCTTCTTCTGCTCTTCTTAAAATTGCTTCATAGTCTACTCCAGCATAAACCACAACACCTCTTATTATGTGCGGTTCATACTCTTCTCTCTCTTCTATTGTGCAATTTTCTTTTGAAAGATCATCAAGATTTTCAAATCTTTGAACTTTTTGTCTTTCAAGGTCTCCATACGGCATAGGATGTCTAATAACTACTGGTTTTAAACCCATCTCTTTAACAATACTAACAACTCTTCTTGTTGTCTGACTCTTTCCACTTCCGGTTCTTACAGCACAAATTGAAATAACTGGTTTTTTACTTTCAATTTGAGTGTGTTTTGGACCTAAAAGTAAAAAGTTTGCTCCATTTGCAAGAGCAATAGATGCTCTATGCATAACATATTCATGAGATACATCTGAATATGAAAAAACAACATAATCAACATTAAATTTTTCAATTAATTCAGGAAGTTCCTCTTCTGGATATATTGGAATTCCATTTGGATACAACTTTCCTGCTAAAGATGAAGGATATTTTCTATTTTCAATATTTGGAATCTGAGTTGCTGTTAAAGCAACTACTTCATATTCTTCATTATCTCTAAAAAATGTATTAAAGTTATGAAAATCTCTTCCTGCGGCTCCCATAATAATTACTCTTTTTCTCATCTGCACCTCCTAAAATAAGTTAAAAAAACAACCATCTTATATACTATCTTATTTGAAAAGATTTTGCAACTGATATAAATAGACAAAACAATTTTATTCTTTTTTGAGCCTTAATTCTTTCATTTTATACATTTTTGTATCTGCAAGAATTAGAAGTTTATCAAGACTATCTGCATCATCTGGATAAGTTGCTATTCCAAAACTAAATCCTATAGGTATTTCTTCAGGATAAAATGATTCAAGAGTAAAAAGTTTGTATAATCTATCAACAATTTCTCCACTTTTCTTTTTATCAACATCATGAAGTATAAAACAAAATTCATCTCCACCATATCTTGCAACAATATCATCTTTTCTTAGATTATTATGAAACCACATTGCTATTTTCTTTAATATTTCATCTCCAGTTTTATGTCCAAGCACATCATCAATCAATTTAAAATTATCTAAATCAAGAAAGACAATTGAAAATTTTCTTTTTTCATTTATTAATTTCTCAACATACTCAATAAAATATTTTCTATTATAAATTTCTGTAAGAGGATCTCTATAAGAACTTTCCATTAATTTTTCTCTGTCATTTTTAAGTTCCCTCTCTCTGAATGAAATTTTTTCAACCATCTTTTTGAAACTTCTTGCTAAATTACCTATTTCATCTTTTCTATCAAAATTTAGTTTTATATCATAACTTCCTTCTGCAATTTTTTTAGCAACCCTCTCAAATCTAATCAGAGGTTTCAAAATATTAAGAACAATCAATATATTTATTACAAATGCAGAAATTAATGTTATTATAGTAGCAATTAAAATTCCGAAATAAATTGAATTTATTATTTTTTTTGGAATATCATCAAATTTATGAATATGAAACTCTGCAATTTTTTCACCATTTTCATCGAATAGTGGTAAAAAAGTACATATATAATTATCAATATATTGATAAGTTTTTTTCTCCTCTTTTAATGCAAATACTTTTAATTTTGAATCTGTAGAAATTATATAATTTTCAGTTATCAGTTGAATCTCCATATCTAAAATATCTTTATAATTTTTTAAAACTTCTTCATTAATTAAATATCCAAATGTTAAATATGCATTATAAAATTTTTTTTCATCATTATCATAAACACCTGAAGTTGCATATAAAATTAAACCTCTGTTAGAAACATAAAATCCTGTTTTTGACTTTTCTTTTTTTAAAATAAAATTTGAATACTCTAAACTATTAACAAAAGAATTTATTATGACCTCTCCATCATTCTTTACTAAAAGAACCAAATCAAAACCAAAATGTTCGTTGACCCATGGATATAGATTTTCCTTAATCCATTCATTATCTTTTTTTATTACTGCATTTTCTCCAAGTTCATCCCAATGTGCATAGTCAAGAAGAGTAATATTTAATTTATTTTTTTCAATTTGCAAAAGTGAAACAAAATTTTGTTTATAAAGATTTGCCCTTAATTCAATGTTATTATTCAAATGATTTTTAGCAATAAAATAAATGAATACAATGACACTTAAGATTGAAATAAGAATTATAAGTGAAGTTATAATTAAAAGTTTATTTTTTATTGTCATTTCTACACCTTATAAAAATTTTAACAAAAATTTAAATATTTTTAATATCATTATATATCTTTGTTTTTTTGAAAAACTCATAAGTCACTTTAAAAATTATTAAAAGTGGAACTGTAAAGAAAAGAGAGAGTGGTCCAAAAAGAGACAGAAGTAAAATCATTGTTGCAAAAAGGGCAACCGGTGAAATTTTAACAATCTTTTTAGACCAAAAAAGAGGATAAACAAAATTTGCTGTAATTTGTTGTTGAACAATATAAAAAATTGAAAACCAAAGAGCAGTTAATGGAGAAACTGTAAATGATATTATTAAACCAACTATAAAAGTAAAAATTGGACCTATATAATAAATTACTTCAGCAACTCCAGCAATGAAACCAATTGTACCTGCATATGGAACTTTAATAAAATAACAAAAAATTGCAAGTGAGAACCCAATTAAAAAACACATGAATGCTTGGCCAAAAATATACCTTTTTAGATAGAAATTTAACTCATCAAAAAACTCAACTACCTTATCTCTATATTTAGTTGGAATCTCATTTTTAATTCCAGAAAGAACTCTTTCTCTTTCAAAAATAAAAAATATTGATATAAGAAAAGCAAAGGCAACATTTAATAAAACTCTGAATGTATTTTCTAATAATAGGAAAAATCTTTGTATTACAATAATAAGAATATTTGAAAGATTCTCTTGGAATGTTGCAAATAGTTTATCAAAATCAATATTTAAGAATTTTAAATTCTCAACAATTATTTTTATTTCTTCAATCTCTTTATAAATATAATCAGAGAAAGATTTAGTTATGTTTTCAATATTTCTTAAAATTTTTGAAACTTCAACTATTACTGGAGGAATAATTATAAATAAAATAAGTAAAATTATCGAAAGAATGATCAAAATAGAGAGAAATTTTGCTAATATCAAATTAATTTTTTTTGAATGTAAAAAAGTTGTTATTATTGAAAAAAGATAAGAAAAAATGATAGTT
>FMSI01039212.1_pt1 | contig 23847 bp, 24 predicted proteins | sample 1504471 | NCBI WGS metagenome assembly FMSI01 (sample SAMEA4475357, study PRJEB15587) | soil metagenome | biome: Soil; feature: Field | place: India | collected 2015-03-11 | depth 0 m
TCTACAACGATACTAAGATGAGTAATATCTTTATAGGTATCCCGATTTCTAAATTATATTCTTCAGATATTACATTTATAAAAGCATTATATTTTGCTCCTACATGGAAATTTTTCTCTGCTCATAACCATGATATGAATGATACCTATGACACATATCTTTCAGTATATATGTGCGGTATATCTTTTTTTTATTATTACACCTTATCACCATTAATTGCTATTACTATAGGCGTAGAACCCGGCATTTCATACTCTGATCTTTATATCGTATTATTTCAAGAAGCGGGCCCTTTTGCGCCACACGTTAAAAAAGGTTCCTATGATCCTTTTGTATCTGCAGAAATTAACACAGTTTTTCATTTTTACTCTATTGCATTTACTGGCGGAATTAATTATAACAGGATTTTTTATAAAGGCAATGACCTTGAAGCATTTGGCATAAGTTTTGGGATTCAGTATAAATTATAGAGGTAAAGATAGAAATGAAACCAAAATTATTGCATTCACATAACGATTACTGGTGTAAGCGCCCATTATGGGATGCCATAGAGTATGGTTGCAACATGATTGAAGCTGATATAATTTATATGAATAAAAAACTTACGTTGTCTCATTCATGGAGACCATTTGAATTTATGTGTTATGGTGAATTAGAAGATACTTATCTTAGACCTCTTCACCGTTATTGTGCAGATAATCCAGAAAAAGATCTATGGATGTATGTAGAATATAAAGATTCAAATGAAAAGATAAATGATATTCTATATAAACTTTTTAAACAATATGCAATATCTAATTTACACTATACAATATCTGCACAAAATGAACGATGGTATCAAAAACCGCGATTTAAAACTGCTATGAAATTTTATAATAATTACAGAGACCAGTTACAACTGAAATGGAAAACAACTGAACTGGCTCAAGAATATGAAATAACAAAAGTAGATTTATTTCCACACTCTATCTGGCATTTTTAACACACTGGTGCTTTATTATGAAGGACATTATAAAAAAATGGTTTATATTATCAATAGCAATTTATTTAGCATCTTCTATTGTAAGTGGATTTTCAGCTGATACTGCTACATCTATCATTGTCGCATCAGCTTTGTTAGGGATACTAAATGTATTTATTAAACCAATTCTTATATTTATAACTTTACCAATAAATCTTATTACATTAGGTCTGTTTACATTTGTTATCAACGCAATTTTGTTATATCTTGTTTCATTGCTTGTGAAAGGAATATTCATAGAATCGTTTGTTGCTGCCTTGCTGGCTTCAATAGTAATCAGCATAATTTCAATTACAATTGAGTGGATATTTGGTTAAAAAAAATATAAAATAAAAATCATTATATGATAATTGTATCAATAGGTGCCGGCAAACATCAAATACCTATCATTAAAGCTTGTAAAGATGCAGGCTACAAAGTTGTTGGTGTAGATAAAAATACACATGCTGAAGGCTTGCAGCTGTGTGACATAAAGATTATCGAATCAATTTATAATTACCATGAAATTTATTTTTTACTAAAAGAAATTCTTGTCTTCGATGATATCGCTGCAATCGTTACACGGTCATACGGTGATGCAGTTAAAACTGTTGCATATCTCTGCCAGCAGTTTAGGCTGCCATTTATCGATTTTTGCATTGTGGATTCGTTAAACAATAAGTCATTATTCAGAGCTATCGCCACAAAAAATAACATACAGATGCCCCGCGGATACATTCTTAATAAAAATCATTTAATAAAAAGTTTTGATATTCCTTTTCCATGCATAGCAAAACCTGCTAAAGGGCATGCAAAGCAGAGTGTGAAGCTTGTATATAATTATGATGATTTGAAAAGGTTCATTGCATCTAACAAAAGTGATTATATCATAGAAGAATATATTGAAGGTGACGAAATTATTGTATTGGGATTTGTGTATAAAAATATATTTTATATTTGTGATATTAGCGACAAGATAGTAAATGCAAAGCCATATTTTGTTGATAGGATGCATATTTTACCATCAAAATATCATACCATGTATTATCAATTACAACAGCTAGGACAGAAAATTGCTGATATTTTTGCCTTACATGCAACGCCTCTTTTAATGGAATGTGTTATAAAGAACAATTCTATTTATTTAATAGAGGCTGCATGCGAATTTGGTGGAGAATACCTTGCAGATTATGCAATTCCTGCCCGCAGTGAGTATAACATATTCAAAGCATTTATTGATGCGCTCATTAACGGGAAAATTGAATTGCCGCAAAATATATCAAAAGCATCTGTAGTTAAATATATTATGGGTCGTAATGGGAAATTAATTTCGTACAATAATTGCAAAAATAAAAATCTTATTCATTCAGAAATATTTTATACCATTGGTGAATCATTGCATTATCCAACCAACAATCACCAACGATTGGGTGTGATAGTCACAAAAGGAAAAACAGTTGAAAACGCAATACAAACAGCCGACACAATACTTGAACAGATGCGCATCATAATAGAATGACAATGGATACAACATCAAAAAGCTGGAATACTCATTATACACGTGAATCTTCAGTGCTTTTATATCCCGACGAACAACTTGTGCGTATGCTGGCAAAATATGCTGTAAACAAAAACAGAGCAATTGATGTGGGATGCGGCACTGGAAGGCATATAAAACTTTTACAAGAATCTGGCTGCAACTATGTGGTTGGGCTTGATGTAAGCTACAATGCTTTAGTTCATTGTAAAAAGGTTTTACTGGCACAGTATATTCAGGCAACAATACAAAATCTTCCTTTTGGCGATAATTCTTTTGATATAGCCATTGCCTGGGGATCGCTACATTACACAACAAAAGAAATTCTTCCCGCAATGCTATCTGAGATTAAACGGATACTATCTCCACAGGGAGTATTTTTTGGAACTTTACGCAGTGATAGTGATACCTATATCACCCGTGGAAAATACCTTGGCAGTAATACATGGGAGACAACACTGCCAGACATTAAAGGCGCGGTTGTTTCTTTATATTCACTTGAAGAAGTTCGATCATATTTGAACATCTTCAGTGAAGTGCACATTGGCTTGATGGAACGCACCGTTTTAGATGACCTTTCAAAAAAAATATCACACTGGTATTTCTGTGCAAAAGTATGAAATCTAAATTTCAATTTGATCCAGTTTTGAATACATGCCCATTGTGTAAATGCAATCACATTTCATTTTTATATGCGATAGCTCATAGCAATCCACAATTTACAGTATATAAGTGTCATGACTGTAAGTTTATATTCATGAATCCACCGTTGAGTGAAGAAGCAGAAGCAATGCTTTATGATGAAGGATATTACACTGGTACTGCAAACTATACCTATTATGATGAGAGGAACGTTGAACAGTATGCTCAGTACGTCTGGAATGCACGGTTAAAAACTATACAAAAATATGTTAAAACTGGAAACTTTCTAGATATAGGATGTTCATTTGGTGGATTTTTAAAACTTGCATCCAAATATTATACAGTATATGGAATTGAACCTTCACACTATTCTAGCAAATATGCACAACAACGCTTTGGAAAAGACGCTATACATATAGGTACACTTTTTGATCATCCATTTACACATAATTTTTTTTCAGTAATAACAATGATAGAAGTATTAGAACATATACGCAATCCATACGAAGCATTATCAGAATGCTATCGTTTATGTACTGATAATGGATTGCTTGTGATACAGACAGCTAATATGGATGGATTACAGGCAAAACTTAATAAAAATCATTATCTATATTTTCTACCTGGGCACTTTTCATATTTTACAAAACACAATCTGACCACAACATTAAAAAAAATAGGTTTTAGAAAAATAAAAGTGTTCCAGCCTGTTGATTTTGGCTTAGTACCTAAATTATTAAAATCGCGAATGAACTTTAAATCAATTAAAGATTATAAAAGCTGGATACGCATAGCAGGATATCATTATGTGAGTAAAATTCATGCGGGAAATTTTGCTATTACAAGTTCCATGGTTGTGTATGCGTTTAAATGATCATAAGGTATATGCTGTAAATATTATAGTAAAGTAACTTGTAAATAATTTAAGAGATACATTATAAAATATTATCGATAACGATATATATAGTAAATTATTGTTGACATTTTTTGTTATATTTTTACAAAATTAACACATTGTAAAACATTTATTTTTTAAAATTTTAATAAAAAAGGAGTAAGCCAATGAAAAAAAGCTTTTTAATGTGTTTTATTTTCGTTATCTCGTTGGCAGTGGCTCTTCCTTCTTTTGCTGCAAAGCTTTCTGATGAGGATGTTGCAAAAAAGAAAGAAGGCTGGTATCCAACGGGTTTACCATTACTCAACTATGACAGCGACAATGGTTTTGGATATGGGGTGCGGGCGTATCTGTACAACAATGGCACACGAGATGAGGAGTATTTTGCCTATGCTCCTTACAAAATGCAGCTATATGCACAGTTTTATCAGACTACAAACGGCTATCAGTACCATGAAGTAAACTTAGACATGCCCTATATCATGGGGACCAAATTCAGAATTATTACTTCTGTTGCGTATGATAAAAAGATTAACGCAAACTTCTTTGGTATTGGAGCTGATACAGCAAAAGAAAAATTGACATTATTTGATGGTACAAATATACATCAATTTGATACTTACAAAGATTATTTGGACTTTGTTGATAAAAATCCAGGGCTTGCCAAGTACTATAACTATCAGTATACTAAACCAAGCTACTTTCTTAACGTATACCGTGACCTTACTCAAAATTTAAAGATGCTGGTTGGTTTTGAAGTAAAGAAAGTAACCATTGATACATGGGATGGTGAAAAATTTGATGGCGATGTTCAGGGACAAACACTATTAGAACAAAATAAATTAAATATAATAGGTTATAAAGGTGGCTGGTCAAACTTTGCACGTATAGGCGTGTACTATGACACCCGTGATTATGAACCAGATCCAAAATCAGGTTACTTCATTGACTATGCATTTGAAATTGCTGATGGTGCACTAGGTTCTGATTATGACTTCAAACGCAGCACTGTACAGTTACAGTACTATGTACCGCTTATGTCAACGCTAACACTGGCGCTGCGTGCTGGGTATACTGATACTGACAATGATGCACCATTCTTTGAAATGGGCTATTTTGGATTCTCACTTAACAGAAGAACCGGTAACGGTAGCAACCGTACAATCCATGGTTATAAAGAACAGCGTTTTGTTGCTCCTACCATGACAGTTGCCAATACTGAGTTGCGCTGGAAATTTGCTGAAGCTAATCCATGGAAACAGAATTTCCAGTTTAAACTAACTGCATTCTATGATGTTGGTAATGTTTATGACAAAGCCGCAGATCCATTTACCGAACCACGCTGGGGTGATTATCACCATGGTTATGGCGGTGGTTTAGTTATCGCCTGGAATATGGCTACTATTATACACTTCTACTATGGTATGAGTGAAGAGGATACATCAATATCTGTAAACTTTAACCATACGTTCTAATAAAGTTTATATAGGGGCGATGGATATTCGCCCCTATAATATTTATTTAATATTCCGCCAATTTCTGTCCTTCAAATCCAAGCCTAACTGTCCTCCCGGATTCATTATGTTATTTGGATCAAAGTGCTTTTTAATTGCACGCAGAACTGCCATCTGTTCTTTCCCAATATGTTCTTCCATCCACGGTGCAATCATTCGCCCTACTCCATGATGATGGCTTAATGAACCACCACTTTTTGCGATTGTATCTATAATTCCATTTTGAAATGTGATGTACTCATTGATATCATCTGTTTTCATTATATAAATGAAATACAGGTTGGTGCCCTGAGGGTAAAAGTGAGATGCATGTGTCATGCATACCGTCTGAGGCCTTGATTTAATGAATTGTCGAACAGCTTTATGAACTTGGTGGAGATTGTCCCATCTAACACTGGTTTCCAGTGTATCTATTAATATGCCATAGTCATTTAAATCTTCCCGTATATATGGATCTTTATAACGGCCAGGCTCCCACATGCGAGTTGGCAAACCAGAAATATACATGCCACCATGTTTTTTGCAGATCTTCTTAACTTGCTTTTTTATATTGCTGGTAAAATGTTTTTCACCTTCAGCGGATCCTATAAAAAGACATCGTTGCATGGGTTTATATCCACGCAATTGCATGAGTGTATCAAGAATTGTGCCATCTATGCCGTATAGTTTCAATCCAATATGTGTTTCTTCTTCATCGGATATTCTAAACACTGCAGGCATGCCAAATTCACCCTGTGAAATTTCACGGGAAGCGTTCACAGCATCTTCAAATGTTTTAAAAATAAATCCAAACCTTTTGCGATTTTGTGGCATATACCGGTAAATCTTCCATGTTACTTCCACAAGTACGCCAAAGGTACCTTCACATCCTTTCATGATATCATTTACTTTTGGACCAGTTGCTGTTGCTGCATAATCTTTAGTGGTGAAAGTACCAGCAGGAGTTACCCACTTCATGCTGATAACAAGATCATACGCATCACCGTAATAGCTTGATGCCTGGCCTGATCCCAATGTAACCACCCAGCCTCCAACCGAAGAATATTCAAACGATTGTGGGAAATGCCCGCAGGTATAATTATATTTTGTTCCAAAGAGTTTTTTTGCATTGTTACAAGCTTCTTCAAGCGCTGGTCCTAATATACCGGCCTGTACTGTAACTGTTTGATTGGTTTCATTAAGATGTAGTATTTTATTCATATGTGTAGATAGCACCAAAGTAATACCACCTTTTGCAGGACGTAATCCAAAATTAACAGAAGAACCGCCGCCATATACGTAAATAGGAATTTTATGTTTATTGCAATACTCTACTATTTTTTGAACATCTTCACTATTGCGGGGATGAACAACACAATCAGCTACACGTTCAACTATACCTTTCCTCAGTTTCAACGCTTCTTCCAGAGTTTTCCCAGTTGCAAACTTTAATCTGTCAAATTCTTTTGTGCTGATATTGTCATAACCTACTATCTGTGCCAGTGATTGTATCTGTTTTTGTGTTAATTTTACTGTCTTTTTGTAATTTACCTGTTCACGACCTTCCCATTTCTTTTTAGTAAAATAATCATCATCAAGATTAAATATCTGCTTTAATTCCTGATATAACTTTGGATTGGGATGTTTAAATGTTTCAGGATCCCCCCATTTAAATATTGAACGATATGAATACGGCTCTGGTGCTTTTTCTGTCCAATCTGGTACAAATTTTTTTGCCATAGTTATTCTCCTTAAATAAGTGGTTCAGTGGTTCAACCTCTTATAACCAGATTATATATATTTAGAAACAGTTCAAGAAAAATTTTAATATAGTATAAAAAACTTCTTGATTAAAAGCAATACTATTTACGTATTACAAAAATTGATTTATTAAACTATAAATAGTATAATAATTTTATTAGTATGCATGAAGAGTTTACTATCACTCAGATAATTATTTCGGCAATAACTGCTGCATGTGCTGTTGTGCTACCGGTGTTGTTTCATCTCTTAGGCTTGGGTTCAATTTTTATGCCAATGTTTATTCCACTGTCAATAGGAGCATATTTCCTTACACCGGCATACGCTTTTTTAACAGGTACTATCGCCCCAATTACATCCACACTGCTTACGGGTATGCCTCCCCTCTATCCTCCAATTGCAATTATTATGATGGCTGAATTGTCAATTTTTTGTTTTGTTATCTCATTTTTAAAGCATAGATTTAATTGTAACAACTATGTGATTATTCTGTTTGCAATTATTGTTGATAGAATGATATTGTATTTATTATATGCTGTGGCACTTCCTTATTTTAACATATCATTTGCAATATTTAGCATCTATGACTTATTGAAAAGTTTTCCGGGCATTATATTACTCATAGTAATAACGCCAACAGCAGTGAATGGTTTAAAAATAATATTACAAAAATTAGGCGATAGTTATGGTAAATAAAAATTACGAAGATAAGATACAGTACTTTAATTCATTAAGTACATCGTGGGATAAAATAGTTGGAAATGATGCATCCCGATTGCAAAAAATAAAAATTCTTTTTGAAATGATGCATATTGGAAAAGGTGATTGCGTATTGGACGCAGGATGTGGCACCGGTGTGCTTTTCCCAATTATACAGGAATACATTGGTCAGGATGGTACGTTAATTGCTGTCGATACATCCGATAAGATGATTGAAGAAGCTAAAGAGAGATATAAACATTTTTCAAATATACAATATATTATTTCAGCTCTTGAAGATGTACATATACCAGAAAACAGTATTGATGTCATTCTTTGTTTTGCAGTTTTTCCTCATATTGAAGATAAGTTGCAAGCATTAAAAAAATGTAAGGAATGTTTAAAACACAATGGATCATTGTATATCTTTCATCTGTCTGATACAAAATCACTTAATGATTTCCATCATAATCTCAATGCTCCGGTCAGAAGGGATTATATGCCGTACAGAGATGAGCTTGAAAAAATGTTAAGCCAGGCAGGATTTACTTTAAAGCAGTATATTGACCAGCCTGAGTTAAATTTTATTTATGCAACAGTAAACTAATGCCGGTAATTGAATGGTTCAAAATAATAATTACTCTTGCTGTACTAATATTTTGTTCGTTAGTGAGTGAAATGTCGTTAATGTGGTTTATATCATGTAGTGCGTTTTCCATTATTTACTTTAAATATATTCCAGTACATCAGCGACATTCATTACTAATTATTATTCCACTGATAGCTACCATTGCAATTATGCAGCTTGTAACCGGAATTATCATATCACAATGTAATATTGCGATGATGCTGCGTACTGCTTTCAGGATAGCATGTATCACTGTTATCGTTATTGGTTCACGCTTTTTTATTGGCATCAGCGGATTCAAAGCACTTATTAATATTCTTCCACAAACGTTAAAACTTTTTTTGCTAATGTTTGCACGGATACTTTATACGTTATTACGGCTTAACAGGATGATAGTCTATCAGATTCAATCACGTATAAACCTTAAAAGTAATGCTAAGTATTACATACCAAAGTATTATTCTATTGCATTTGTTTCCAATCAGTTTTACTCTCTTGCTAATTATCGCAATGGAATTCTTTCACGCACTATAGAGACAATTCCAGATATAATTATTCATAGTTCACAATCTATGTGGGAATATATTTCTATTACGCTGATTATAGTACTACTACTGATAAATTGTTTTTATATGGGTATCATTTAAAAATGAATATTGTTAATGTAGAAAATGTTTTTTACAGTTATCCTGATGGAACTGAAGCGTTAAAAGGTATAACGTTTACTATTTCAGATAATAAAAAAGTAGCTATAATAGGGCACAATGGATCAGGAAAATCTACTTTGCTGCTTTTATTATCAGCATTGCTATTGCCAACAGGTGGTAAAATTACAATATTTGATATACCACTTTCCTCTGGAAATAAATCAATAATAAGGAAAAGTGTTGGTATATTGTTTTCACAGGTTGAATATCAATTCATAATGCCTGACCTAATAAACGATGTCATGGTAAGTATAGAAAAAGGGTCAAAAGAAGAAAAAGCTCAACAAGCAATACAGTGGCTTGAAAAAGTAAACATGGGTGATATGCTCTATCACAGCCCGCTGGCATTATCAACAGGGCTCATGAAGCGTGCTGCATTAGCGAGCGTACTAGCAAAAAATCCAAAAATTCTATTACTTGATGAGCCATTAGCTAATTTGGATAAACCATCGGCTGATGCTGTAGTTAAAATTTTATCTACATTAAAAATGCCATTGATTTTTGCGACACATTCAGCATATGCAGTGCAACAATTAGCTGACAAAATTATTGTTCTGGAAAACGGGAAAATTGTGTGTGATGATGTTCCCAATAAAAAGGTAATTGCCAGATATATAAATAGAATACTGTTATAATTATAGTTCATTTATGATAATATTTATTATTCCTTCAGCTACTTCAGTTTTTGTCATTTTATGAAGGTCGATGATATTACCATTTGTTAACATCACCGTTACTTCATTGAAATCGCTGCCAAATCCTGTATCGGTTCTGCTGACATCATTAATGCATATCATCGCTAGCTCTTTTTCAACAAGCTTTGTTTTGCCATACGCGATTACGTCAGTGGTTTCAGCTGCAAATCCAATTAGCATAATATCTTTTAATTCATTGTTTTCTTTTTTCATTTTTGCTATGGTTTTCAAAATGTCAGGATTTCGTTGCAGTTCTATTGTGAGATTTTCAGTTGTTTTTTTTATTTTTACTGGTGATTTGGTTACTGGTTTATAATCAGCAGGCGCAGCAGCCATTATTAAAATACAGGCTGGCGACAGTTCTTTCTTTATTGCTTCTAGCATATCAACAGTGCTTTCAACACCTATACATCGGTACGGTTTTTTTTCAACTAGTGATGCATCAATTGGTCCATGGACAAAGATAAGCTCACGGCATTTTTTATGTGCAGCATCTGCCAATGCTATTCCCATTTTACCGCTAGAAGCGTTAGATATATATCGCACAGGGTCAATCCATTCACGAGTTGGGCCGCCGGTAACTATTACTTTCTTATCGTTTAATTGCATTACGAGCTACCTCATAGATTGATTCAATTGAAGCTAGCCTTCCCTGCCCTTCGTCACCACAGGCAACAAGGCCTGTTTCTGGTTCAACAATTATGCAGCCCCACTCTTTCAATTTTTTAATATTTTCCTGTACTGCCCTGTGTTTCCACATGTTTGGATTCATGGCAGGAGCTATCACAACCGGACAATCAACTGCTAAAAATGTAGTACTGAGCAGGTCATCAGCAATGCCACTGGCAAATTTTCCAATAATGTTTGCCGTAGCAGGTGCAACCAGCAACAATGCTGCATTATCCTTCAACTCAATATGCCCCATCTCACGCCATTGTAATGCAAAACTGGTGGTATACACAGGGTTTCCAGTGAGTGTTTGCAATGTAAGCGGTGCAACCAGATGTGTGGCATTTTCGGTAAGAACACAGAATACATCAAATCCATCTTTAGTAAGCATGCGTGCTAAATCGCATGCCTTATATGCAGCAATTGATGATGATATCCCAAAAATTATTTTTTGTTTCATGACCGTCTAAAAAACCTCTCTAATTCGGATTTTGACATCACATACACAAATGGCCTTCCATGAGGACACCTGTAATCATCTGTTGAAAATACAAAATCAGCAATTGCAATACAATCATCCTGTGTTATTAAATCATTAGCACGTTTTGCAGAATAGCAAGCAATTTTTTCTACTATTTTAATTTTAATATTATCTAGCGAATTTTTGTTTTTCCTAATACTATCGATAATATCGATGAGTAAATCTTCAATTTTATTTGCATTACAAAAATCAGGAATGGAATTGACTACAATAGAGTGTTCATCAAATAGATCAATGATAATACCATACCTGGCCAGAATATCACGGTAATTATTTATATCAATTAATAAATCTGGAGACAATTCAATGACAACAGGCATTAGCAGTTGCTGTATTCCTGAAACAGCATCAATATTTATAAGATAATCAAATAGTTTTTTTTCGTGAGCAGCGTGAAAATCTATCACGTACAAATTATTTTCTTTTTGAACCAGAATATAAGCACCAAATATAGTTCCCACCACAGTATAGTCTTTATTGTGCAGTTGCGTGTACAGATTCTTAATCTCTTGTATTAATTCATTTTTATTGACACTGGGCTGTATATACATTAGTGGCGGTGTAACATCATCACTATTGAAATTATCTTTTTTTAATATGCTTAAGGATTTATCCAGTAATTGTGCTTCGCTTTCTTTAATAGGTATCGTGTGTATAGTTTTTCCTATAATTTTATTGGCAAAATTATAAATCATTGAATGTACGTAATTACTGTCAAAGAATCGGATTTCTTTTTTTGTTGGATGGACATTCACATCAATCAACTCTGGCTTGATTGTACAGAAGATAAATGCTGCAGGATATTGCCCCTTTTGTAATAGTGTCTGGTACACCTGTTGCAAAATATAACTATAGTAGTTGAACTGAACAGGCCTTTTATTAACAAATAAAAATTGCATGGATCTGTTTGAACGATAATATTGTGGATTGGAACAAAAGCCTTCAATTGTGCACTGCAAATCTGTCAGTGAACCATACATTAAATTATCTGCTATTTCATTTCCGTATATCTGGGCAATACGTTGTAGTGTATCAGATGGCTCAAACACAAATGTAGTTTTATTTTCAATTGTAATTTTTAATTCTATTTCAGGATATGCTACTGCTATTGAAAAAATTGTATCCTTAATGCGATTAAGTTCACTCTTCAAACCTTTAATAAATTTTTTCCGTGCAGGCGTGTTAAAGAAAAGATTTTCAACAATAACGGTTGTACCGGTTGGGCCGGCCCAATCGAACATTTCTTTTTTACCATCATACACAACAAGCTTGCCGCCAATATCTTCATCAGCTGTACGTGATAGTATAGTACATTTTGAAACTTCTGCAATACTTGAAAGGGCTTCCCCTCTGAAACCCATGGTAATGATTGAGAAGATGTCTTCGATGTTTTTGATTTTACTGGTAGCGTGTTCCTCAACAGCAAGTGGCAGGTCATTTCTGTATATGCCAGTACCATTGTCTCTAACCAGTATCCGCTTTAAACCGCTTTCTTCAATTTCAATCTCAATTATGCTTGCGTGAGCATCAATTGCGTTTTCCAGAAGTTCTTTAACCACTGAATACGGACCGTCGATTACTTCTCCAGCGGCTATTTTTCTTTTTACAGCATCAGGCAATATCTGTATTCTTTGTTTTATATTGGGCGATAGCTCCATGAATAAAGCCTATAAAGCTTTTATAGCTTCAATAAATTTGGGCAACGTTTCCCCAACCTTTCCCTGTATAAAAATATCAGTTATAATTGGCGTGATTACAGTCTTTTCCAGATTAAATTCTATTATGTATGCGCCATTAGCTTTTGCAATATGTGGAATGCTACTGGCAGGATATACAACGGCAGAAGTACCGATAACCAGAACCACCCTTGCATCGCTTGCCAGATTTTGTGATTCCATTAATGCAGTATGTGGAATCATTTCACCAAAAAATACTACACTTGGTTTTAAAATCTCACCACAACTTTTACATCGAGGTGGTTCATTTTCTATAACAAATTCCTCAGCTGGATATTCTGCATTGCAGTAAATACATTGCAGCCGTTCTGAATTGCCATGGAATTCAATTACATTTTTGCTACCAGCTCTCTGATGGAGATTATCAATATTCTGTGTAATGACTGCTTTTAATAATCCCATTTCTTCAAGTTGGGCTAGCGCACTATGGGCAGGATTGGGCATGGCATTTTTGGTCATATCCATAAGCTCAAATATCATTTTCCATATTTTCCGTGGATTTCTTCTAAAACCATCAATATGAGCATATTCTTCAGGGCTATAGCGTGTCCACAAACCCCCAGCACTACGGAAATCAGGAATACCACTTTCAACAGAAATCCCTGCACCTGTTAATGCTATAGTTGAAATTGAATCTTTTACAATTTTTGCTGCAGTTTTAATTAAATCATCCATATTTTACCTTTACTATAGGAGTAAATATTCAATGTCTATTGAAAAAATTGATTACTATTTTTAAGAAAATATACCAGTTTCATATTGGCAAGTAATTTTTGTTAAAAACATAACAATGATTTCCTATTTAAAATATAATTTATAGTGTATTTTATTACAATACAGACCTAGCTGTAAATATAAATACGTTATCATTTAAAAATATTTGACAAATTATTAGTTATTAAATTAAACTGTATATAGTAATAAAAAGTGTTTAAATGTATGGTATTAGTGAATAGTATGGTAAAAAATAATAATAGGATATATAAAAATAAACTATTTACTATTCTTTTAACATCAATAATAATATTGTATTTCTCACACATTATTCCAGTTTATGCAATTGATATATTTGATACATATAACAACATAAAAACTACTTTTGAAGGATTGTCACGTTTTTTAGATGCCATCTATTTTTTTATATCAGCAATTTCTAATTTTTTAGGATACAGGGCAATAGCATTATTTTTTGCAATTGCAATCACCTCTGCTGGATTATCGGCTATTGGTTTACCTAAGGGGAAGGTATCATTTTTTATATCAATGGTAATCATTAATTTACTTTGGTATACATGGAACAAAAGTTTTGAAATTGATTGGACATATACGCTTATTACAATGTTGAAAACAAATGTAGTAGTATTATTACCATATTTTCTGTTTTTACTCATAAAAAATTATGAGGAAAACATTAAAGCGCGTGTGGTCCAGATAATTCATTTTATTTTACCATTTCTTAAAGAAGGAGGTATGTCAAAAGAATCATTCATCGAATCAATAAAAACGTTAAATACGGCATATACAGATATGATGAATGCTTTGATAAATGACTATTTTAACAGTAAAAGAACTATTGAGCTTTCAGGTGATTCTATTAGAACTATCGAACAATTAGAAAAAACATTACAAAAATTTAAAAAATTAGAAGGAAGGAAATGAATTATATTCATAATCGTTATTCAGATATTGTGATTATAACAATTTCAGGTTTTGGTGAGTATGGCGACGATGTAAAGTTGAAAAATTTTATTGAAAAATTTCTTCCTGAAAATATTTCAACTGTTGCAATTAATTTTTCTCAGGTTGATACAATTAATTCTGCAGCAATTGCGGCTTTAATCAATCTGATAAAATATGGTGACGAACATAATTTTGATGTTGTTTTTTTTGGAGCAAACGATAAAATTTACATGATTCTTGAAAGGGCATTGCCTAAATATTCAATGAATATTTTAACAGAGGATGAATTGTATAAACGATACAATATAAATATTTAAAGAGGTGAGCCATGATTTTCAATAAAAAAGAAGAAGAAAATAGGTGTATATTCATTATCAATGAACAATTAAACCCAAGGACTTTAAAAGAATTAATTGAAGAAATGCACAATTTTTTACAGAATGATAGCCGTGATGCTATAATTGATATGACAAATGTTGAGGTTGTCGATTCTACAATTTTAGCAGGTTTTATGACGCTATATAATAATTTTAATAATAACCGAAGGAAGTTTAGAATTATTAATGCAAATAATTATGTAAAACGTGTTATAGAATTAGCTTCACTTGAAACATTTCTTCTGGAGGAGTAGATGAAATTATTGCCCAACGGTTTTAGCAGAAGAAAAGGACCTCTTGTATTAATTATTATGGATGGCATAGGGATTGGACCAAAAGATGAAGGGGATGCTTTTTATCTTGCACGTACTCCAATATTAGACCAATTAATTAAAAATTGTCCTTACACAACATTAAAAGCACATGGAACTGCAGTAGGGCTTCCATCAGATGCTGATATGGGCAATTCCGAAGTTGGCCACAATGCACTGGGTGCCGGAAGAATATTTGATCAGGGAGCAAAACTCGTAGATAACGCAATAGAATCAAAACAAATATTTACAATTGCGATCTGGAAAAAGTTACTGGAAAAACCAATTAAAGCGGGAACAACTTTGCATTTTATAGGTCTTCTATCAGATGGTAATGTTCATTCTCATATAAACCACCTGTTTAAAATTATTGAACAGGCAGCTTCAGAAGGTGTAAAGAAAATACGTGTACATATTTTACTTGATGGGAGAGATGTACCGGAAACATCTGCTTTGCACTATGTTGACAGTCTGGAACAATTTCTACACAGGTTTAATGAAAAAGGTTTTGATTTCTGTATTGCTTCAGGTGGTGGAAGGATGGTAACCACTATGGACCGCTATGAAGCTGACTGGAATATTGTAAAACGTGGGTGGGATGCTCATGTTCTGGGCAAAGCAAGAGCTTTCACATCAGCTACAGAAGCTATTGAAACCTATAGAAATGAGCAGCCAGGTATAACTGATCAATACTTGCCTTCTTTTGTTGTTGCCAAAGGCGGAAAGCCTGTTGGTACAATTGTTGATGGTGATTCTGTCATTCTTTACAATTTCAGAGGTGATAGAGCTATTGAAATATCACGTGCGTTTGAGGAAAAAGAATTCAATAAATTTGACAGAGAACGTGTCCCGGATGTAGTCTTTGCAGGTATGATGGAATATGATGGCGACCTTCACATACCCAAGAACTATCTGGTATTGCCACCCTCCATTGATAAAACAATAAGTGAATATTTAGTCCATAATGGGTGCAGGCAGTTTGCAATATCAGAAACTCAAAAATTTGGTCATATTACATACTTTTGGAATGGTAACAGAAGCGGGATGTTTGATCCAAACTATGAAACGTATCAGGAAATTCCCTCAGATAAAGTGCAGTTTAATGAGCGTCCGTGGATGAAGGCAGCCGAAATCACAGATGCGGTTATTGAAGCAATCCATAGCCAGAAATATGATTTCATACGATTAAACTATGCCAACGGTGATATGGTAGGTCATACTGGCATAATGGAAGCTGCTATCATTGCAGCAGAAACGGTGGACCTTTGTATTGGGCGTTTACTGCATGCAATTGATGATGCAGGAGCTATCGCAATAATTACTGCTGACCATGGGAACCTTGACGAAATGTTTGAAAAAGATGCTAAATCCGGTGCAATAAAAATAGATAAAAAGACTGGCAAACCACAACCAAAAACTTCACATACATTAAATCCAGTGCCATTTATTATCTATGACCCGCAATTTAATGGTGAATACAAGTTGACACTACACAAAGAACAGGGGCTTGCAAATGTTGCTGCTACACTCTGTACTTTATTGGGATTTAATCCTCCTGAAGAGTATTATCCATCTTTGGTGACGCTTACTAAATAACATGAATATTGCATTTATTACAAGCGAGGCGTACCCCTTTGCAAAGACGGGAGGGCTTGCAGATTATTCGTATTCCTTGCCAAAAGCTTTGGTAAAACGTGGGCATACCGTTAATCTTTTTTTACCTAGGTATTATTGTATTGATAAAAATAAGTTCAATTGTAAACTAATTGGTGCACCTCTGGCAGTACCAATTGGTAATGGAATACGATGGGCAGGCATATACTACACTGACTATTTAGAAGGCGTTCACACCTATTTTATTGAACATGACGATTATTATGGACGCGATGGTTTGTATGACTATAATGGAATATCTTACAATGACAACGCTGAACGATTTATATATTTCTGCAGAGCATGCATTGAAGCTTTAAAACAATTGGCGATAGTTCCGGATATAATCCACTGTAATGATTGGCAAACTGCATGTATTCCACTATTTCTTAAAACACACTACGCAAATGATGATATACGTAAAAAATCAAAATCAATACTTACAATTCATAACGTTGGTTATCAGGGTGTATTTGGTAAGGAAGTTATAGAATTAATGCAACTCCCCGAAGTTTTCTATACACATGAAAATATAGAATTTTTTGGAAAAGTGAATTTATTAAAAGCAGGTATAGTAAATGCTGATTTCCTTATTACTGTTAGCAAAAAGTATGCTGAAGAAATTCAGGAACCTGAATATGGCTACGATCTTGCTCCAGTTTTTAAAAGATATAGTAAAAAGCTTTTTGGGATTTTGAATGGAGTAGATTATGAACACTGGAATCCTGAACACGATGAATTAATTCCACACAACTACTCAATTATAAATTTAAACGGAAAGCAGAAATGTAAAAAAGAATTGCAAAAGTCAATGGGATTAAAAATACTTGATGTACCCATTATTGGGTGTATTAGCCGTTTAACGTATCAAAAGGGAATTGATATACTCATTGATGTATTAGATTGGCTTTTTTTTGATGAACATGAAGTTCAATTTGTAATTCTTGGAAGTGGTGAACAATGGATAATTGACAGGTTTGAATCGTTGCGTACTATGTTTCCTGATAGAATTGGTATATGGTGGGGATATAACGAAAAGCTTGCACATTTAATAGAAGCTGGGTGTGATTTTTACGTTATGCCATCTCGCTATGAGCCTTCAGGGCTTAATCAGATGTATAGCCTGGTTTATGGTACAATACCTATAGTACGTGCTACAGGTGGTCTTGATGATTCGATCGAGCAATTTAATGAAAATCTAAAAACCGGAAATGGATTTAAATATCATAAAAGCGATATTTCCGAACTATACTCAATCATACGTCGTGCAATAAGAGTATATAAAAGTAAATTAATGATGGATCAATTAATACAAAATGCAATGTCATTTAGTAGAAGCTGGGATGATGCAGTAAAAGAATATGAACAACTATATAGCAATATTTTTAAAAGTCATGATTAAATTGATTATTAATTTTTATGGAATATTTCTTATTATAATTGTATTTTCTTACTTTTCAGTGTATGCGCAAATTAAAGCAAGAGAAAAAAATGACGGTACAATTGAATACTACAATGTTGAGGAAAGTAATAAAAAATATAATCAAAAAACTATTGACCTCTCAAAAAATCCCTATGATATAATTATTGTCAATATTTGTAAAAATGAAAATATTGACCCTCAGCTCATACGATGTATTATAAAAATTGAATCTAACTTCAATAAAGATGCAGTTTCAGTGGCAGGTGCAATGGGATTGATGCAGCTAATGCAGGAAACAGTCAATGCATACAATATTAAGGATCCGTTTGATCCTGAGCAAAATATTAAAGCAGGGATAAAACATTTAAAATCGTTATTATCTGTCTTTAAAAATGATTTAATTTTAGCGCTGGCTGCCTATCATGCCGGTTTAGGTATAGTAAAAAAAAATATGTCGATACCAAACATAAAATCAACAATTACATATGTGAATGCAGTAATGGAATTATACCAACCAGATAAAAATCATAATTATGCTGCTAAAGTTGAAAAACTGTATATGCATATTTTGCCTGATGGAACAATAAATATTACACAATGATTATGCTATTATGATAATCCTTTGCGAATTTCATTAATCTCAAATAATGCCATCTTGTTATCAGGATCAATATTTGCTACTCGTTCAAAAACATGTAAAGCATCCTGATACATTCCTATCTTCTTATATGCCATTCCTAATGCAAACAGTGCATTAGTAAAGTTGGAATCTATACTTTGAGCTTTTTCTAGTAACTGAATTGCCTTTTCATAGTTCATCATCTGGTAATATGCAGCTCCACCAACATAGTAGGCATATTTATTACGCTTATCCATTTCTAAATATTGTTCAATGAGTTCAGATGCCTTGCCAAAATTGTTTACCCTGAAATAGTTTTTAGCCAGGTTATAGATAAGTTTGCGGTTATTTGGATAAAGTGCAAGGCTTCTTTCTAAATAATCAATGGCTTCATAATATTTGTGCTCATCTATTAGTTTTTTTGCTTGTTTAATAATGTCGACAGTTTCATCACGTGCAAGCTCAATTACCAGCAATGTGATATCATCTTCAACCGGTGCTTTTCCCTTAAACCGCTGTACATCTTCTATGATATAACTGGCAAAATCTTCTAAGGTAAGATGCCTGTTCTTAAGTGAAACTTCAAGAAGCCTGTCAACTGAATATTCTTCACGATCAACGTTTGCAGCTTCTGGTATTCCGTCCGTATACAATATTAGTCTATCACCATATTTTAATTTTGTTTCTTTTTCTTCATAGGTTTCCCGTGCTTCTTCGATAGCTCCTATAAACAAACCATTAGTGTCAAGAAGTTCTGTTCTGCCTTCATCAGAACGTATTAAAATTGCTTTTTGATGGCTGGCATTGGCATACACAACATTATAATCATCATCAATGACAACAAAAAAGGCAGTCATATAGTCCTGAGTTTTGATATGCTCAAGGATACTTTGATTGACTTCCTGAAATACTCGTTTTGGTGAATCAAATTGCTGAGTTGCAGAGCTAAAGGAAATTTTTGCCATAGAAGTGATAAGAGCTGCAGGAATACCATGGCCGGATACGTCAGCAACTAAAATACCTAATTTGTCTCCTTTCATTTGATACACATCATAGAAGTCACCACCAATCTTTTCCATTGCAATGTAGCGTACAGAAAATTTTAGCTCATTCCAATCATCAATGCGTCCTGGCAATATACTTCGCTGTATATTGCTAGCAATCTCTAATTGTTTCTGAATCAAATCATCCTTTTCTTTTAAACTTGCCAGTGCCTCTCGCAGTTCTTCAGTTCGCTGTTCAACTTTTAATTCAAGATTTTTTCTGTGCTCTTCTATTTCTTTTGCCATCTCAAGGATAGAATATTCAATTTCGGCAAATTCCCTTTCATACGACATTATCCTAAACCAGGCTTCCTGCCCTGATGATATTTTTTTAGTAACAATACCCATTTCATTAAGAATGCGCATAACCGAGTCAGAATTAATATACATAAGGAAAACACCAGCAACAATTGAAATAAAAAAATATGCAAGAATATTTATATAACGAGTTTCTTCGTATAATCGATGCTGTTCCATCATTGCAGCAAAGGTTAAAAGTGTGATAATCATAAGAATGATAAAAAAGCTGAATTTAATCCGCAGACCTATTAATCCACGGGGATAAATATTGACATTCCTATTACGTAATTCCTGATATACCAGGGCTCTATGTTGATTTGTGATAATTTCGGTTAATAAGTATGTTGACATACCATATAAAACTACAACAACAAGAACACCAATTGTTACTATCTTAATGCCTATTTTCATTTTAATAATGGTGAGAGTACCATTTGTAAGCATGTCATAATATCCAAATCCCATTAAGAAAAAACCGCACAATGTGGCAAAAAATGAAGCTGCAACCATATTATACATAGGAAGATGGGACAGCTGGATATATAGCACCTGGAGATTTTCGGTACTTAAAGATGTATTAAGAGTGCCATCCTTAAATGCATTATTAATATCCCGCAAAGGTTTAAAAAACGCAGGAATACCAAAAGGAGTTAAAATACCAAAGGTCAAATAATGTAAAATGGTTGGTATAAGTACTGAAAGTGGTAGCCATTTTATTGCTAAAAAATACATTTCATTATACTCGGCAAGAATGAATGATGTGCCCAGATAATATCCAAAAACTGCACTCATCCACCCACCAAAAATGGTTATAAAACATAGCGCAAAAGTATATGAAAACTTTTTATTTAACCATTCAAATATGTTCATAATAAAACATCCTTACGCACCATAATTTTGAAAATAACATTATTTAATTAATAGTCGACAAAGTTTACACATATTAAAATCGTAAAATTATAATTCTTTTTTACAGATAGTTAAATATAGAAAAATATCAAGAACTTTTTGTGGCATCAAAGTCTATGGTTATTTGCTAATTCACTAGTATGATTGAAAAATCTTTTTATCAGGAAGCCGTAAGCAGGTTAATGGCCCTCCATATGCGGCACCGGTGTCAATACCTATTATATTCCTATGTTCATCATTATATATTTCATTTATGGGAAGACCGGTGATATTGACAGTGGTAGTATGGCCAAATACTACCAGTTTAGGCCATCGGTACTGTTTTAAAAAGAATTCTTCCCTGATCCAAATCATGTCATAAGAAGATTGTAATTCAACAGGTACACCAGGCCTTAGTCCGGCATGGAGAGCAATAAAATCAACAGTTTCATGATATAACTTCAAACTATTGAAGAAAGATTTATGGTCTTCTGGCAATCGTAATGAACCCATATTTTCTATATATGAATCTATTGTTGCCTGGCCACCATTGTACATAAATAATGATACATTGTGTCCCTGCAGATAATTTAGGAACATAGATTCATGATTGCCACGTAAACAAATAGTATTATATTTTTTTTGTAAATCTATTAAAAAATTAATTACTTCAAAAGAATTGTGGCCACGATCAATATAGTCACCTAAAAAAATAATTGTATCGTTATCTGTAATATGCTTTTTGATTTTGTCAAAAAGACCTGATAGTTTTTTATAGTATCCGTGTATGTCGCCAATGAGATAAAACATTCATGAAGTACTCAATTCTTTATACAAAATATTTACATATTGTTTGCCAGCATTATAATCAACGATATTATATACACCAAAGATCCATTCGTTATACTGAGCAATAAAACAGAAACTATCGCCAAACTTTTTAAAAGCTATTTTTACTTTACTTGATTCTAAAATCATAAGTGAGCTATCAATTTTTAGTAACATATCAAAATGGTTAGATGCTTCCGTGTTTGTAGGATATAATTTATAAAATACATCAATTTCCTTTGATTCAATAACTTTTTTACATGCTACGAGATTTTTAATATATGGAATTTGTAATATACCCTCATTAATTACAATTATACTATCATTACTACAATATTTTGATATTTTATTAATAGTCTCAGGAAGTGTCTGAGTTGATTGTATTTTTTGTAGTACTGTTTCTATTATGTTTTTTTGAGTTTGTATAAAATCTGCATCATTGGTTTCAACTTTTACAATTACGTTTCCTTTGAAAGCAATGCTTTTATTTTTCCAGTAAATGCTGTAGTTATTTTTGAAATATGATTTCTCAAAATTTATTCGTTCACGTGTAAAAAGTCCATATGCATTATCTAACGTTATAGTTTTGGCGATAGTAACTGTTAAAAAAACTGAGCTATCATTAATTGATTGATATTCACCTTTTGCTATCTCAATGACATCGTAATATTTGTAGTAATCAGGTGAGATCTGAAGTATTTCATCTTTTTTATGAATATTTGTAATTTTTAATAATTTCCAGGTAAATAATTCTGTTTCATGAGGCAAAAAGTCTTTTGTTTCCTGTTTTTCCTCAAAAAAAGAAAGGCAGGTAATTGAACTTACTGAAAGAAATACAATAATTATTTTAGCGATATTGTTTAGGATCAAGCGCATCCTGAAGTCCCTCGCCAACTAAATTATACGATGTTATTGTTATAAATATAGCAAACCCGGGTATTAAAGTCAACCACCATGCAAAGTCAATAAAATCACGTGATTGAGATAAAATATCACCCCAGCTTGGTGTTGGTGGTTGTACTCCAAATCCTAAAAAGCTCAATGATGACTCTATAAGAATAGTGGAAGCAATTCCAAATGTAGCTGAGACCATAACAGGAGCCATTGCATTGGGCAATATATGCCTGAAAATAATCCAGTAATCTCTTGCTCCCAGTGCTTTTGATGCAATGACGAAATCCTGTTCGCGTAATTTGAAAAATTCTCCACGCACAATACGAGCTATACCTGTCCATCCAGTTATGCCTATAACTATCATAACATTAAGAAGGCTTTGCCCCCATAAAGCTAAAATAGTTAATATAAGAAAAAATGTTGGGAAGCACATCACAATTTCAATGATTCGTGAAATAATAATATCGACCCAGCCACCATAGAATCCTGCCAGCGCGCCTATAATAATACCAATAGTAACATAAATAAATACAGCAACAAAACCAACAAATATAGAAACCCTGGTCCCATATATCAGTCGTGATGCGAGGTCCCTACCCTGTTCATCAGTGCCTAAAATATGCTTTGAAGATGGTGGCAACACGATAGCATTAAGGTCATATTCTGAATATGAATATGGAATGGGAGGAAATATTTTGTATCCTTCTATTTTTTTAAAATCAACGCCTGAAAATTCACTATAATCAAAAAGAATGGGAAAATACATTTTATTATTATAAATTAAAATATATGGCCTGTTATTGGCAATTAGTGGTGCACATAAGGCAA
>FMSI01004724.1_pt1 | contig 23750 bp, 24 predicted proteins | sample 1504471 | NCBI WGS metagenome assembly FMSI01 (sample SAMEA4475357, study PRJEB15587) | soil metagenome | biome: Soil; feature: Field | place: India | collected 2015-03-11 | depth 0 m
CCCCCAGCGCACAAAAACATTTTTAATACTCTACCGAAACTCTGAGAAATTGACAAGGACGACTCGCTCGAGTAGTATTGTAGCAAGAAAATCCCTCAAAAAGGGACGCCTGAGGTGGAAACTGTATGATGAGAACACTCCGCAAGAACCTGGATATTATCCTCATCATTGTCGTCGTCGCCTTTGCCGTAACAATTTACTATGGGTATGGGTCATATCGTCGCTCAGGTCGAATAGCACAGGCCGTAGCAGCAACCGTCAACCACACAGCCATAAGTTTCTACGCTCTTGACCAGGCTTTTCGTGATCTCCTGAGTCAGTACGACTCAAAGACCATAAGTTCCTGGGACGAGAAAACTTTTGATCTTTTGCGTCGTCTGGTGCTTGAAAATCTCATCAACGAAGAGCTTCTCTACCAGGAAGCTCAGACAAGGAGAATAAAGGTTTCTTCACGGGAAATCGAGGCAGGGCTTGAGAAAATCCGCTCGCAGTTTCCCTCTGACGGAGAGTTTCGCCGCTACCTTGAATACCAAGGTCTTACCCTCTCTGCCCTGCGGGAATCCTTACGACGAGAACTCATGATCCAAAAACTTACCGAGAGTCTCGTAGCCGACCTTCCCATCCCCCACGAAGAAATAGCAAAGTACTACGAGGAACACAAAGATCTCTTCTCCACTCCGGCACAGTACCACCTCCTTAGGATGACATTCTTGACCAAAGACGACGCAGAGAAAGCCCTGCGCCGACTATATCTCGGGGAAGATTTCGCCAAGGTGGCCCAGGAGGTCTCCCTCGACGAAGCAGCCAAAAAGGGTGGAGACGTAGGATGGGTTTCGGAGAGTGCACTCCCTCAAGAAGTCAGGGAAGCTCTGGAAAGGATAAAGGAAGACCCCCGAAGTGTTACCCCCCCTCTTGCAGTGGATGGTACTTATGCCATTTACCGGGTTTTGGAATGGAAGCCCCAAGTAGTACAATCCCTTGAGGAAACCAAAGAAACCATAAGAGCTACAATCCTTGCTGAACAAAAAAGAGTAAAGACGGAACACCTCCTGACCGAGCTACGGAAGAAGAGTTCTATCACTGTTTCCGAGGCTTTGAAATTCGAAGTCTCCCCCTCTACCCCCGGGCCTACGCCCTTGCCCTCGGACGCCTCAACCGAGGGGGAAAGGGAGTGAGAAGGGGATTACTCCCTCTCTTGGGAATCCTTGCTGGAATTTTGGTGTATTTTCTCTCCCTCCAAGGAGTGGTCACTTTCACCCTAAGGGGGGAAGACTTCTCCCTTCGCCGAAGAGACCTCATACCTTTTTTCGAGGTTCTTGAAAAGCGCTGGAGAGAGACCCCGCTCATCCTTGAGGTTCAGGGAAAATCCTTCGAAATCCCCAAGGATTCCTTGGGGATCCGCTGGAATACCAAGGCTATGAAGCGAAAAGCTCTCACTGAAGGAAAGGTCCCCCTTCTCACCCGCTGGGATGAAGAAAGAGTACGAGCATTTTTGGCTTCACTTGAGGCAGAAACCCTTCTTCCTTCTCAAGATGCTTCCTGGGAAAGGGATCGCTTTGTCCCCGCCCGGAAAGGAGAAAGACTCGATACAGAAAAAGCTATACAAAAGCTTAGAGAAGAACTCTCAACCTGGCAAGATTCCATCATCATCAACACTTTTGAATCCATACCCCCAAAGCGCGATACCGAAGAGGTCCTTAGAGAAAGAGGAATCGTAACACTTCTCATCTCTTTTACAACTTCCCTTGAAGGAAGAGACGAAGATGTCATCTTCAACATCCAAAAGGCAGCAGAATCACTCTCAGGGTACTTTCTCAAAAAGGGAGAAGTTTTTTCCTTCAATACTGTAGTGGGAAAGGCGGACAAAGAAGACGGATACCGCGAAACCCAGATTCTTGCCAATGGTCACCTTGTCCCGGGATACGGAGGGGGTGTATGCCAGGTGGCCTCAACCCTCTTTAACGCCCTCTTGAGAACTGAGGCACAGATTCTTGAACGCCATCCCCATTCGGGGTACTCCAAGGCAACAAGCTATATTCCTCCCGGCCTTGACGCTGCCGTAAGTTACGGCAGTAAGGACCTGCGTTTCCGTTTCCCTTCGCAGAACGTAGTCATCATAGCCTACACAAATGGCCAGACACTGACATGTGAAATATGGGGGGAGAAAGAAAACGAAGTGGCCACTATTATTACGCAAAAGATGCGTTCCCTTAGGAAAGAAAAAGACGACGAGGGATGGCTCACCGTAGAAACCTCGATAAAGCGCGACGGGGCTCCTTCACTCCACTTTGTAGACACCTATCTCGTTCCCTGGGACTTCGCTCAGGAAATCATTAAAAGTTTTGGTTCGTGAGGACGTCGAGCATGGCCAGAATGTTCTCGCAGGGAATATCCCTCGGAAGGGCGTGAGAAGGGGCAGCAATGTACCCTCCACCCTGAAATTCCCGAAGGATTTGTTGTATCTCCCGTCGAATCTCCTCCGGAGTCCCAAAGGGAAGGAGTCTTTGAATGCTTATCCCACCCCAGAAAGAGAGTTTTCCTTCGTACTCCCGCTTGAGGGCAAAAATGTCCATGACCTCGGGTTGAAAAGGATTGAACACATCCAAGCCTATCTCCACAAGGTCTGGGAAAATTTCTTCAACCTTCCCACAACAGTGAAGGAATGCTTTCTTGCCCTTTTTGTGTACCAGAGCAATCATCTTGGCCATGCGAGGCTTCATAAACTTTCGCCAGAGTTTCGGCCCCATGATGAGCCCACCCTGCCATCCCCAGTCATCTCCAAAAAGCACGCCGTCAAACCCCAGATCCAACGTCCTATCAATCACCTCAAGATGAAAAGCCGTTATAGCGTTAAGAAGATCGTGGACGAAATCCTCATTCGTAATCATGTCACTCAGAAATTCTTCCATCCCTCGAAGGCTCCAGGCTCGTTCAAAAAGTGTATAGGTCTCACGCAGAAGGGTAAACTCGTTCTCGTGTTCCTCCATGAACTGAGGGATGTGTTGAAAACGTAAGGGGTCCGAAGGGTCTGGAAAACGGTATCCTAAAAGGGTGGGACGACGTAGAACCGGGGTGGGATTACCAATATCGGGGTCGATGGTACGATTCCACACCACACCCCATTCATCACGAACAAAGCCAGGGGCTACCTCAACAAAGCTTTCCGGACGTACGGCCTTCACAAAGGCCAGGTGATTCCCAATTTTTCCCAGGAAATCAGGATCGCCTAAGCACTGGGCCACTTTTTCTCTGGCAAGTATGGTAAAATCCACATGGTAGGGGACCAAATCTGTTTTCTCAAAGGATAGCGCTTTATAGACTCTTTCCTTCAGGGTCATGAGGAACCACTCCTCGAGATTATCTCGATATCGATGGTCGGTTTTTTCTGGTATACCTCTCCCAGATTAAATTCCTGCTCCCAAACTCTATTCTTCTCTATATTGCCATCTAAGTAGCTTACGATTTCCCCCGGCATATACGCCTTCAAGACAAGGGTAATGGACCCAAGAAAGGGTTTGGCTTTGTCAGCCCCCAAGGAGTTCAGGGCACTCTCGAGCTCCTCTCCTTGGAGGTGGGCCTCAAGGATGATAAGATCTTGATCCTTGTAAAGGCGAGCCGATTTTCCAAGGAATTGTTTTGTGAAGGCTTCAGCCTTCTCCTTATCCGAGAAACGCCACTGCCAGGCCACAACGTAAGGAGGGGTATCGCTTTGCATTTGTATATCCACATATTCCCGCTCTTCAGGGGAAAGTTTTTGATATCCTGAAAGAGCCGCCCCCCTGAGCTGCGTAAAAACGGTGTAGTCCTTCACATACACGGCAATACGTGCGCGAGGGATGGTGGCGTCAGACTCCACCTGGATGGCCAACTCTATTCGAGCACATCCTCCCAGAAAGAAAGCTAAAAAAACTATAATCCATATCCCCAAAAAAGCCTTCCTTCGCATCTTTGAAACCTCCCGGAATAGTTACCTTTTGTACCATGTTACATTACCTCAAAAGAATACTCAAGCCGGGGGGAAGAAAGATGGCCCATGTCGAACTTGTAGCACAACGTGGGAAAATCGAGGCCAAAATCGGGGAAGACGCCATTCTCTTCAAAAGTAGCGGAGCAGAGAGCGAGGCAGGTCATTGGCCCACAGAGTACATACTTGCCGCTTTAGGGAGCTGCTTTTCGGGAACAGTCTTCTCCTATGCTAAGACGAAAGACTTCCCTCTGGAAAAGGTGGTAGTCCGCCTTAAAGGAGAGGTTGCCCAAGCCCCCTCCCGCATCTCTTCCATCGCCATGGAGGTAGAACTTGTCGGAAATCTCACCCGGGCCGAAAAGGAGAGACTTCTTGCCGCCGGAGAGCGGGCATGCACAGTGATGAACACCCTAAAAAAGGGGGTAGAGAATATCACCACGACTCTTCTTGACTAAGACTCAAAAAGCATACGACGCAAAATACGGGCATTGTGTACGGCGAAAGCCTGATAATCGTTGTCAAAATAGCAATAGACCTTTCCGGTTTTCTTCCAAGAATTGACCTTTTTCGCCCAAAGACGAAGCTCCTCTTCACTGTAAAAGTGGGTGTAGAGACTCCCGTGGCCATGCAGACGAAGGTATACAAAGGAAGCAGTACCAACTTCAGCATAAGGAAAGTAAGGAGTATCGGCGAAACACAAAGCAATATCCCGAGCTTGTAAGAGCTCGTAAACTTCTTCACAGAAGAAACTGGAATGGCGAAACTCAAAAACATGTTGAAAAGAAGGGGAAAGTCGATGCAAGAATTCACGAAAGACCTCTCCCTGGAAAGCCAAACGGGGAGGGAGCTGGAAAAGGAGAGGACCACACTTATCCCGAAGCATTTCCACCCTTTCATAAAAAAGCTTTAGAGGCTCTGCCACATCTCCAAGCTTCTTGATATGGGTGATATACCGGCTCGCTTTGACGGCAAAGAGAAAAGAGGGTGGAGTTTCTTCATACCATCTCTTGAAAGTTTCCTTCCGGGGAAGGTGGTAAAAGGAAGAGTTGATTTCCACCGTGTCGAAGAATTGGGCATAGAAGACTAACCAGTTTCTCTTGGAAAGTCCCGGAGGGTAAAAAGACCCCTCCCAATGGTCATACATCCATCCCGAGGTTCCAATACGAACTGTCACCAGTATTTCCCACCCTCCTTAGGGTCAATACCAGCCTTCAGAAAAAGAGGAGCCAGGTGATTCGTCGGTCCAGCCCCCCCTCCAAGAGGCAGAGAATGGGTAATAACCGCATGCATGTAATCCCTGGCTTCCTCAACAGCCTTTTTGGGAGGACGCCCCAAGGCAAAAAGAGCACAAATAGCTGCCGAATAGGTACATCCTGTGCCATGGGTATGAGGAGTAAAGATTCGGGGACTGGAAAAGTGTACCACTTCCTCCCCATCAAAAAGCAGGTCTACTACCTCTTCTCCAGGAAGATGCCCCCCCTTGATGAGGACACAACGAGGACCCTTTTTGTAGATAACATAGGCTGCCCGCTCCATATCTTCTACGTTCTTCACCTTAAAGCCACAGAGGACCGAGGCTTCTTCAAGATTTGGAGTCACCATGTACGCCAAGGGTAAAAGTTCTTCAGAGAGCGCCTGAACTGCCTCCTTCTGAAGCAACGGAGCGCCGCTTTTGGCCACCATCACCGGGTCCACTACAAGCTTTGTGATATTCCACTTCTCCACAGCCCTGGCTACAACCCCTATGATATCTTGGCTAAAAAGCATCCCGGTCTTGACTGCATCCGCCCCTATATCCCCCATGACGCTCTCGATTTGCTGGGCCACCATCCAGGGAGGTAGGGGAAAAACAGCGTCCACTCCTTTTGTGTTTTGTGCCGTTACAGCCGTTATCACTGTCATGCCGTACACTCCAAAAGCACAGAAGGTTTTGAGATCTGCCTGGATACCCGCTCCACCCCCCGAATCGGAACCAGCGATGGTAAGAACCTTACGCATTGGCCTCCCTAAGCCTCCCCTTTTGGGGTAAAGTGGTCCCATCCCCTGAGGCTGAGCGGGGAAATCCGCCCATCTTCCTCAAGAAATATCCCCCTCCCCTCCACGATTTCTCCCACGCGGTGCAGAGAAATGTTCAAGCGTCCCCTGAAATCTCTCTCCACCACATCAGCAAGATTCCTGGGAACGGTGAAAATGAGTTCAAAATCCTCTCCTCCCTGAAAGACAAATTCGAGGGGGTTTTTCTGTTCAGCCTTACAGAATTGAGCGAGGAGGGAAGAAATCGGGATGTTTCCTCTAAAAAGAAGTGCTCCTATTCCACTCTCCTCGAGAATATGCCCAAGATCTTGAAGGAAACCATCAGAGATATCGATAAGGGCAATTCTTGTCCCAAATTCACCCAAGAATCTCCCAACTTGAAGGCGGGGCTCTGGAAGAAGAAATCTCTCAAGAAGGGGACGATACACACCAGGGTCGCTTCCTTTTTCAGCCAGAAGGAGGCCGGCTTTTGCTTCCCCAGGATAACCGGTGACGAAGATAATATCTCCCGCGCGGGCGTTGCGACGGAGAAGAAGGGGTCGGTCCTGTTCCACTTCCCCCAGGACGACAATGTCAAATACCATTTCTCCACGGGTCCGGGCAAGGTTTCCCCCGATGATTTCCATACCATTGCTCTCGGCTTCCTCGCGTATCCCCTCGAGGACCTCCTTGAACCAATCGAATTGCACGTCTTCCCGCAAGACAAAAGAGGCCAAAGCATAACGGGGAATGCCACCCATAGCGGCAACATCGCTCAAGTTCACCCGGAGGAGGCGACGACCCAAGGTTTTGGGAGGAACGAAGGAGAGACAAAAGTGAGTCCCTTCTACTTGACTGTCTACAGTGATCAAGGACCAAAAGCCTTTTCTTCCTTCAAAAATCGCACAATCATCTCCAACACCCAAAAGGGCTTTCTGAAAAGGAAACATACCCCTTATATGGGCTATAATCCCAAATTCTCCAAGGTCACGAAGGTACACAGCGTTTCTCCCAAAAAGCGTCAATCTTTGCACGAAAAGACAAAGTTGCATCCCTTACCGAAGGCGCTCCTACTATTGCCGACACCACCGCCACACCATCCACTCCTGTAGCAAGAACAGATTCAAGGTTATCAAGATTTATGCCTCCGACGGCCACAACAGGAATATGTACTGCTTCCTTAACCAACCGGAGACGTTCAAGGCCGATAGGCTCACCTGCGTCCTTTTTGGTCTTCGTGGGAAAAACCGTCCCTACTCCAAGATACGAGGCTCCAGCCTGCTCAGCCCTTTTCGCCTCTTCTACCGTATCGCAAGAGTATCCCAAAAGCAAGTGAGGAGCAATACGGTGGGCATAGCGCAAAGGCATATCCTCAGGCCCCAGGTGGACACCATCAGCTTCGCTTGCCAAAGCTATATCCACCCGGTCGTTCACAATAAAAAGGACTCCATAGCGTTTCGTACACTTCCGAACACGCAGAGCTTCGTCCAGAAACTCTCGGGTGGGAAGGTCCTTTTCTCGAAGCTGAATTACTGAAGCCCCCCCAAGAATGGCCTCCTCAACCACTTCAAGGGTATCCCGCTTCTGAATGTTTCGGTCAGTGATGACGTAAAGAGAGAAACCCTTCATTCTTCGAGCACCTCAAGGCGCAGGCTTTTCTCAAACTCTTCCTCTCGTAAACTGTACATGGCATCAAAAAGAGCCACCCGGAAACTCCCCGGACCGTGGGCGTGGAGGGCAGACTTTTCAGCACAGACCCCAAGAAACCCCAAGGCTCCCGCCGTGGAGAAAAGAAAATCCCTCTTCAGGGCAGCAAAAGCCCCACAGAGCGAGGTAGCCATACAACCCGTGCCGGTTACCCGGGTAAGAAGAACATGTCCATTATGAACAGCAATTGCCCTTGACTCATCGCTCACATAGTCCACCACTCCAGTCACAGCTACCACAAGACCGAACCGTTGAGCTGCCTCACGGGCTACAGAGAGGTAATCCCAATAATCGCCCCCTGATTCCACTCCTCGCATACGGGAGGGAAGATCAAGCAAGCTCCGTATCTCTGCTACATTCCCTCGCAGAACGGCGACTTTGACCTCTCTCAGAAAAAGGAGGGCACTCTCCTTTCGAAAGCGTGTCGCTCCTGCCCCCACCGGATCAAGAACAACAGGAATTCCCAAAGCATTTGCTCTCTTCCCTGCCAGAAGAGCGCTCTCGACTAACTCCTTCGTGAGGGTTCCAAGATTCACCACCAGAGCCCCAGCCTGAGAAACCATCTCTTCTACTTCTTCTCTGGCATACGCCATGACCGGCAAAGCACCCAAAGAGAGCATGGTGTTAGCATTGTCGTTAGCCACAACGATGTTCGTCAGGTGATGTACGAGGGGTCGAGTTCTACGAATTTCCCAGAGAAGTTGGGCACAAAAACTGTTCAACGTCACCATTCTTTCCTCCTTACTCTCTTCAAAAAGAAGTAGAGAGCTGCAGGAAGAAGAAAACTGGGGATAGAACCTCCAAATTCGGGAAGGACCTTTATAAAGAAGACATATGCCCCCACACCAAAAGTCCAGGAAATAACCGCTTCCCATACCAAAGGAGGACAGTTTTCGTAAAAGTTCTCGAGTTGAACCTTCTTCCGACGGAGAACAAAATAGTCACTTATCACCACTCCAAAAAGGGGGATAAAAACTGCTCCGATAAGAAGCAGAAAACTCTCGTATTGCTCCATGGGGAAGACAAGGGCAAGGAGCGTCCCTCCGATTCCAAAAAGAAGGATGGCAGTCTTCCCCTGTATCCGGGGATAGACGTTGAGAAGAGACACAGCCGCAGAGTAGATATCAAGAAAGGTTGTGGTAAAGGTTGAAAAAAGAACAATAATCAGGGCAAAAACCCCAAGGCCAAGGGCAGTCATGGCGGGAAGGGGATCCATTTGCCCACTGACCAATGCACTCAGGAGCCCCACGGCATACATCCAGGAACTTCCTAAAAAGTAGCCCCACCACGTTCCCCAGAAAGCCCCCTTAGTGCTTCGAGCAAAGCGAGAATAGTCAGCCACCAGGGGAAGCCAGGAAATGGGCATAGCAACTACAAGATCAAACCCCACTCCCCAGGGTAAGGCGCCACTGCCCCTGAGGCGCAAGATTTCCGAAAAAGACACGCCCCTCAGGGCCACAAAAGTCATAACCGCACAAAGGCCAGCCAGAGACACAACAGCGACCCTCTGCATCCATTTCCACCATGGAGATTCAAGAAAGGCCCAAAAAGTACTGAAAACACCAGCCACTACAAGAAGAAGCCGGGGGCTTGAAAAACCAAAGAGCACCTGCAGAATCTGGTCTCCAGCTCGGGCACAAATGATGACCATAACAGCTGTCCAGCCAAGGAGTTGCAAAATATTAAGGAAGGAGGCAAAATATGACCCCCACCTCCCAAAGGCCAATCGTACCGAGACCATTGCCGGAATTCCATGGTCACTTCCCAAAACTCCCCCTAAGGCAAAGGGAGTATTCCCCACCACATGTCCTAAAAGGATAGCCATCATCCCCCCTAAAAGCCCAAGGGGGGCAAGGATACTCCCAGCCCACACTTCCGATATAGCTACTGCCGCCCCAAGCCAGAGAAGAAAGAAATCCAGCCCCAAGAGATGTCTTTTGCTCTCTGGGATCGGTTGAATATCTTCGGTCATCGATGGGCTTCCTCCAAAAATGGCGCTACATGGGCAGTTTTACGAAGAACCTTGAGTACTAAAAAGCCCACAATACTCCCAGGAATACTGCTTGCCAAAAAGGCTGTTTGGAAAAAGAGGAAGGTTCCTGTTTTCCCTACAAGAGGGGCAACAAGGTACGCGCTGAGTGCTGCTCCTACCAGACCCGTTCCCAGGGGTTCCAAAAACCCTACCCAATCACGTCGGAGAAAGCGGTACAAAATGCCGACAACCACAACTCCCGGTATTCCCCCAGGCAGGGCAAAGATTGTTCCGGTTCCAAGAAGAATACGGACAATACCGGCAATGCAAGCTGCAAGGGCACCATACCAAGGGCCAATAGTGATGCCAGCCAAAACATTAATGGCGTGTTGAAAAGGAAAGACTTTTGCAGGACCAACGGGTATGTGAAAACCGGAAGCCACTATTGCCAGGGCCGCAAAAAGCCCGGTGTACAAAAGTGGCTTGAGATGAACCTTCATCCTCCTCACCTCCAAAAAAAGCCATCTGCCAGGACGGCAGATGGCTTTTTTTCACCAACTCCCTACGCTGGCATTAACCAGATCAGGTTCAATGGGTCAAGGACTTGCGTCCTCCTCTCAGCCCCGCACGTAGGAGCTCCCCCGGTTCCTCTATTCACTTCTTCTTTATTATATCCTGCCTGTCAAGTTCCCTCGAGGTTGATAACAACTTTAATGGATTCTGCCTTATGTTCATGAGCGAAAAGAAGCGCCTTTTCCGTTTCTCGCAGAGAAAAACGATGAGTAATGAGGGTTTTCAGGTTGACTCGCCCCGCATTGAGAAGATCGACACAACCTTTGTACATGTTAGCATACCGAAAAATTCCCAGAACGTCGAGTTCTTTATCGAGGATTTTGATGACGCCAAAGTCAAAATGCGTCACCGAAGGTAAACCCACGAGAACCACTTTCCCTCCTCTTTTGGCCAGTTCCACGGTGAGTTGCACGGTCACGATGCTCCCCGCTGTCTCGAAAACAACATCAGCTCCTCTCCCGTGAGTGAGGGAAAGCACTTTTTCCCGTATATCCTCTTTCTGAGCATTTATGACGTGCTGCGCTCCTATTTCTTTAGCCTTCTCCAACCTCTTTTCCACCAAGTCGACAGCAATGACCTCTGTTACCCCCCGAGCCAGAAGGGCTTCAAGGGTCACAAGTCCAATGGGACCACTACCGAGCACTATCGCCAAATCTCCCGGCCTGACCTGAGCCCGCCAGGTAGCATACATTCCCACCGCTAAAGGCTCCACTAAGGCTGCCTCTTCAAAGCTCACGTGTGGTGCAATGGGATAGGTAAAGTGGGCGGGATGCGCTACATACTCACAAAAAGTTCCATCAACGGGAGGAGTAGCCCAGAAAACAACGTCAGGACAGAGGTTATATCTTCCAGCACGACAGAATTCACACCTCCCGCAGGGAATGCCAGGTTCCATAGTCACTCGGTCTCCGGGTTTAAGATTTCCCACTCCCTTTCCTATCTCCACTACCTCTCCAGAACATTCATGGCCCAAGATAAAGGGCGGATGCACCACAAAATCCCCGATTCTCCCCTCAACGAAGTAGTGAACGTCCGAGCCGCAAATTCCGACACTTCTTATGCGGATGAGAACCTCATTTTCTCGAGGAACAGGGATGGGAAGTTCTTCGATTTCGATACGCCGTATGTCCTTCATGACTGCAGCTTTCATGGTCTTGGCCATACACAAAACCCCCTTTCAGACAAGCGCTTCCATAATTTTTTGCACCAGGAAATCCTCAGGTATAACACCCTCAACACCCACAGTGTCATTAACGACGATCTTGGGGACAGCTCGAACTCCATACCGGTAAGCAAAGTGCGGGAATTCTACAACCTCTACCATGCTCGAGGTCACCCGTTCACCCTCCAAAGCCATTTTATGCCCCAAGACTACTGCCTGAGGACAGAAAGGACAGGTGGGAGTGACAAAGACCTGGATGTGCACATCACGGTTCAGAGAACGAAGAAAAGCCTTTGTAGTCTCCGAAAGATCAGTCACTCTTTGAGAAACAAAGACTATAGTTTCTATTAAACTGGAAAACTCATATCCAGAAGGGGTACCGAAAAACCGGATTCCATAGTCTCGGTCTCCCTCCACAGCAAAGGCAGGAATTTTATCAATGCGAAAGGAGAGAGCGACTTCCTTCTCCAAAAGGAAATTGTGCACCGAAAGACGCAGAAGGGGCGACAGGGCCACAACTTCTTCGAGGAGTGCCCGTACGTCGCGACAGGTTTCGCACTCCACCTCCTGGGTGAAAAACCGAAGGACCACCGGATGAACCAAATTATCGGCCAAAAAGCTCTCAAGGGTCTTTCTATCCTTTTCTGCCAGAAACACGCTCTCTACCTCCTTTCCTTCTCCTACCCAAAGAGGCTCTCAAACTTCCTCTGAAATCCTGGAAGATTCCTGACATCCCCCCCTGGACAGCGTTCGCCAAAACGCAAGATTCCATAGGCATCTACAAGAAAAACCGCCCATTCTGAAAGTCCTCCGGCTCCAAGCACTCCAAAGGCCTTGGTGAGTTCCAAAGAAACATCGCTATAGAGAGGAAAACGAAGAGGAAAGCGGCTTTGAAACTCCCGGTGGGTAAAGAAACTATCGGCACTTATACCCACAAACATTCCTCCTTTTCTCTCTACTTCCTCTGCCCATTCATTGTAATGGGGCAGAAAGTTTATACTCCGAGGACTGAAATCAGAATCAAAGAAGAGCACAAACGCTGGCTTTCCATGCAGAATCTGGGAGAGGGAAAGAACGTTTCCTGCTCCGTCCACAAGCCACCCATCCGGGAGAGGCTCGTTGAGACGAGGCCGCGCCCGCCAGAGAAAAGAGAGAACTTCTCGCATGAAGAGAGTAAGCTCATTCGGTCCTCGAGCAGTAATGATATTCCCATCCACCACTACTGGAGCATCAACGAATTCCCCACCAGCGTTGTTCACGTCATCTCGAAGAGATATAAGGCCCGTGATTCTCTTCCCCCGCACGATGTCTGCCGAGACGAGTACCCATGGACCTCGGGAGAGTGCCCCAACAAGCTTTCCCTGTTGATACATTTCTCTGACGAGGTTTGTCACCACCGGAAGGCGACGAAGGTAATCAGGAGCGAATCCCCCCGGGATAATGACCCCATCAAAGTCTCGAGGAGCAACGGAAGAAGTGACCACTTCGGCTTTGGCCGGAAAGCCATGTCTTCCCAGGAAAGTCTCTTCGATTCCAGGACCAACGAGTCTCGCCTCTACCCCTTCCTCCTGGAGTCTCAAAAGGGGGTACCAAAGTTCCAGTTCCTGATATTGATTCTCTACAAGGATGATAATTCTTCGGCGAGCCATGTCACTCTTTCTCTCCTGTAAAGGTTTTCTTAAGCTCGGAAAGGCGCAGAAAGTGCTTTTTTTCCTCCTCTACAATCTTCTCCACCCAGCTTCTCTGGGTGGAGGGCACAAGAGGCAAAAATCCCTGATAGAAGAGAATACTTTCCTTCTCCACCTGAATCCCTATCTCGAGAGCTCCCAAAACATCAAGCCTCTCCGGGTCGATCCCGCCTTCAAGGACTTTTGCAAGTATCCCCCCCTCCACAATAGCCCCAAGATATCGGGCCACCTCGTCATTATCTCCAAAGTCGAACTCCCTTATTTCCCCAAGAAGTCGGGAAAAAAGTTCCAGGTGTTGCTTCTCTTCCTCGGCAAGAAAGCGAAACACCTTCCTTCCGTCTTCGGTTTTTGTCCGAAGAGTAAGACTCTCATAGAAGGCTATACCCTTCTTCTCAAGTTCTACTGCCATACCGAGGACTTCCTGTGAAGAAAATCGAAAAACCACCCTCCTCACCCCTTCCCAAGGATGCTTTCCTATTGTAGCATTTTCCAGGGGTGAGACAAAATGGGTGAAGTTCGACCACCACAGCCGGTAAAGCTCTTTGTAGCCACCCTCTATGAAGACCTCGAAGTCCTTGAGATGGTCATTCCACCCTTGGTGAAGCAGTTCGGAGCCATAGAGTGGAAAAGCGATCCAATCCCCTTTACCTGCACTGATTACTACCGTAATATCGGGAAAAACCTCATGAGAGTATTTTTGGTCTTTGAGCCTCTTGTTGACCCAGGTACTCTTCCAGAAGCCAAACTCTTTACCAATGAACTCGAAAAGCGCACCGCCACGGAGGGTCATCCCCGACGCATCAATCTTGACCCAGGATACTTCGATGGAGGGAAAATCGTCTTGGCTACAACCAAGAACTTCTCGCATCGAGTCTATCTTGGAAAGGGTATATACGCTGAAGCCACCATCAGGTGGGAAAAGGGTGATTTCCAACCCTTTCCCTATACCTATCCTGACTACAAAAGTGAAGCTTATCGCCCGATCCTCAGAAAAATCCGGGAACTCTACCGAGCTTCTCTTGCAGCTTTATCCTCGAATCCGAACAAGCCTTGATAAAAAGGATTGGAAAAAAGAAGAGCTTCATGCTTACCTTCTCCCTTCACCTCTCCGTCCACCACAAGAACGATTCGATCGAGATCTTTCACCATAGCCAGAGAGTGGGCTACAATGATAACGGTTTTATCCTCCTCTATCTGGGAGATAGTTTCAAGGATATAGCGTTCTGACTCGGGGTCAAGGTTCGAGGTGGCTTCGTCGAAAACAAGAATGGGCGAATTCTTGAGAAAAGCCCGAGCAATAGCAATTCTCTGTCTCTGCCCTCCCGAGAGGCGACAGCCTCCCTCTCCCACATCAGTATCGTATCCATGTTCAAGCTGGAGGATGAACTCGTGAGCCCTGGCCTTTTGAGAAGCCCTTTGTACCTCCTCCTCAGAAGCATTAAGGTTCCCGTAGAGGATGTTCTCCCGCACCGTTCCACCAAGAACCAAAGCATCCTGCAGTACCACTCCAATGAGATTTCGCAAAGAGGAGAACGTAATTTTCCGAATGTCTACTCCGTCGATTTCGATGACCCCCTCATCAGGATCATAGAAGCGAAGGAGCAAATTGACGATGGTACTCTTGCCCGCTCCACTCGGCCCCACAATCCCCACTTTCTCACCCTTACGAATCTCAAGGGAGAAGTTCTTGAGAATTTTTTCACCCCGATAAGAAAAGGAGACATTTCGAAAACAAATGCGCTCTTTAAACTCAGTAACCTCCATCCCCTCCTCTTTCTCCGGCACAAAAGAGGCAGTATCAAGGAACTCGAAAACCCTCTCCAGAGAAGCCAGCCCTTGCTGAAACAGCTGGAACCCTGCAGAAAAGCGAGAGAGGGGAGAAGAGGCAATGGCGAGATACCCCAAAAAGGCAATGAGTTCCCCAGGGGTAAGAAAGCCTCTTATCACCTCCCTTCCCCCATACCAGATGACTGCCGTCACTCCACAGGAGGCCACAAGTTCTACCAAAGGATTGAAAAGAGCCTTGGCCTTAGCTTGTTTCATGGCAAGATAGAAATTCATTTCGTTCTCTTTCTCAAACTTCTCCACCTCATAATGCCCACTTACGTAGGATTGGATGACCTTGATGCCCGTTACAGTCCGTTCCACAAGAGAGGTCAAAACAGCCACGCGGCTTTGGAGAAGGTAGGAAAAGCCCCGAATGCGTTTCCCCAAAAAATCCACGCAGATACCCACCAGAGGAAAAACCACCACGGAAAGCAGAGCCAGTTTCCAGTGAATGAGGAAAAGAAAGACGATCGATCCTATAAAGATCAAAAGATCCATGAACATGGTGACAAAAGCACTGGAGAAGAAGTTCTGCAAAATGGCAATGTCGTTTGTCATCCGGGACATGATTTCCCCTGGGGGATTTTCCTGGAAAAAGGCTACAGAAAGGGTGTGGAGATGCTGATAGAGTTCTGAACGCAATCGGGTAATCACTCCAAAGCCGGCAAGAGAAACCCAAAAACTCTGTACATAGGAGGCTACCCCTTTGATAAAGAAAATCACCACTATGCCCAGGGCAATGAGGGCAAGAAGACGCAAATTCTTCTCAATGAGTGCCCGATCGATGGTTTCCCGAACAAGCCAGGGAAGAGCAAGGTTCAAAAGAGTACCCAAAAGAGCCATAATCATTGCCCCAAGCATGTATTTCCAGTAGGGCAAAAGATACTTGAAAAGTCTGGAAATACCCTGCTCACGCACTTTATCCATAGAACTTCTCCAAAATGATCTCCATCAGTTTCTGTGCCGCATCAGGAGGAAAATCCTCTTCATTAAAGGAAGGCTCGTATTTCCCCAAAAGAGCCACCACCCTCTCCACAACCTCTTCTACCTTGATATCTCCCCGAAGCTCGGGTAGTACCTCTCTTCCCAAGACCCGGTTGGGAAGAGCTATGAAAGGCGACGAGCACGCCATCCTTTTTATAATCGTCCGCTTTACTATTGTACCCCAAAAGGGGATTTTTCCCAAAATCTCCCCTACTCCCATAATCGGAACCTTTTCAACGCCCTTCCAAAGGGGTAAGAGCACAATACCAGGCTTCCTACGGTACAGAATCTCAAGGTTATTAGACCCTGGAACCGCGATAATAAAGTCTGCAGAAGCAATAAGCTCTGAAGTGAAGCCAAAAAAGACATGTAAACGCTCCTCTACTTCCTCAAAATGAGGTACCTCCTCAGGTCTAAAGTGTCCGGGAAGGGAGAGTACAAAGACAGCTTCTGGAAAGCGGAATGACAGGGCCTCAGCACAAAGGGCAAAAAAAGGGAGAAGATAGGGATAAGCAAAGAGACGACTTCCAGGAAGGAAAAGAAACCGTAAAGACCCCTCAGGAAGCACTAAGGAACGAAGGGGGCGCAGGACTGCAGAACGGAGGAGGTCTCCCAAGAATACTTTTTTGGGGAAGGAACTAGAGATAAAATCTTCCCGAAAGCGGGCAAAGTAAAGGTCTACTCCCCTCAAGCGGCGAGGATAACCGTTGTATACCCAAAGAGGATAACCACTGCGCTTTTTCAGCATGCGGGCGTACAAAAGATCTCCCCCCATAAAGAGAACTAACCCCTTGAGAGGAAGAGAAATTTGAGTTCTCCCACAACAAAAATTCAGGGTCTCCCGAGGACCAAACACTCTCTCCACAAGGGGTAACTCTCGGATTATCTCTTCTTCTCGCCCACAACGAAACTGGCAGGGTGGAACAAAAACCCAAACCCGTAAAGGATAAGGAGAATCGGAAAGCACCTCAAGAAGAGGAGAAAGCCAATAGTACATCTCCCCAGGACTGTTGACCGTGATACAAAGAAGCGGCACTTCAGGCGAGGTAATGGGCCATCACCTCCACCACCCGCTCAAAGGTCCTTCCGTCACCGAGTTTCTGGGAGAGCTCCTCTGCTCTCTCCCTCGCCTTCACTAAGGAGAGAGGATCCGAGAGAGAATCCTTTATGACTCGGTAGAGCTCTTGGGCGTTAAACCGTCCCTGAAGTAGTTCCGGAGTGACTTTCTGCCCCAAGACGATGTTGGGAAGACCGATAAAAGACCCCCGAAAGAGAAGAACAGCAGAGACAAAAGTCGGCCAGGATGTCCGATAAACAATAACCTGCGGAACACCACCCAAGGCCACCTCAAGGGTCACCGTACCGGAAGAGGATATGGCAAAAGCCGCCTCTCCAAGAAGGGGGTACAACTCCTCCCAAGGTACTACTTTTACTGGAAGGGAACCCAAACAGGCGACAAAAAAGGAGTACAAGGAAGGAGAAGCAGCAACAAGAACAAAACGATAATCCGAAAAACGATTCCCATAACGCTTGAAGAAATCCTGTAAAACTGGAAGAAACGCCAAAACTTCATGCTTTCGGCTTCCAGGGAGCAAAAGAATAACCCGAGGAGAAGAAACATGAAAGGGGATTTTCCCTTCCATGCAAATCTTCAAGGGGTGTCCTACCCACTCTACCTCTGCTTTCCCCCCTTCAAAATACACTCCTTCCCAGGGGAAAAGGTGAAGCACGTAATCGGAGAAAGAGGATACCTGTTTCCCCCGCCATGGGCCCCAAGCCCATACCTGAGGAGGAGCAAAGTAGACGACTGGAATTTTCAGAGAACTCGAGAGGCGACTCAGGCGAAGATTTAAGCCAGGATTATCGATGGCCAAAAAAACCGAGGGGCACTCCGTCACAAGAAAATTCTTTGCCTTCTCCCAAACATTTCTCCAAAAACCAAGATTGCGCACGACTTCCCAAAGCCCCACAGTGGATGAAGAGACAATGTCTTCGAGGAGCAAAGCACCAGCCTTCTCGCTTTCCCGCCCCCCCAGAGCTACAACCTCCACGTCCGGGAACTTCTCCCTGACGAGTCTCACTATATATGAAGCCCATCGATCTCCAGAGAGATCTCCACAAGAGAGGAAGACCGTCTTCTTCACGGAGGAATTCCTAAAACGGTAATCCCATAGAATTCTGAAAGCCTTGCTACCTCCCCCCGGTCAAGGAGGAGGGTTTTCCTGCTCTCCAAAGCGAGTACCCTGCCTCCCCCCTCCCCAACAATCCGGACTGTCTGTGCCCCTGCGGTGGGAATATCAATGAAGAAATCCTGGTTACTGCGGGCAACTTTCACCACTACTCCCCCTCGGGAGAGGGAAAGTCCTCGGCGAATGGCCTCATCCGTTCCTTCTGCTCCCTCGAGAGCCACTACCGTTCCCCGGGCTATGACTATTGTCTGCCCAATCTCCTTGTCGGCCAGGAAACGCGCGATTTGTTGACCGTAGAGAATATCACGCCACTCTCCACTTGTCGGGGGGCTTCCGAAGAGTAACCCTTCCTCAGTCACCCACTCCTTGAGGAAAACAAGGGGGGAGACAACCTCAATCCCTTCCTTGGTGAAGAGATCAAAAAAGCCCTTCAAGACTTCCCGGTCAGCAAGTCTCTCAAAAGAAGAAAGAAAATTCCAAGTCAGAAGGTCCATTGCTTCCCTGTGGAAAAGGAAAGATTTAGGAATTTTCCCGACGAAACAAATCGATGAGGGATTTTCCTTCTTCACGATGTCCCAGAGGAAACGAAGAGAGAAGCTATCCAAAAGATAGTCGGGTTTAAGAGAAGGATGAACTTTAAAAAGACTGCAAGTGACAGTAACCACTTCCAAGGATTCCTGGGCTTTACCTTTCGTGAGGACGGGAAGAATCCCTTCACCACAGAGAAGAAGCATCTTCAAGGCCATAAGCTTTTTCTTCCCATACCCACCGGGTGATACCCCTTTTGGTCTCACGCAAAAAGGTGAGAATCTCTTCAACCACCTCCGGATCAAAACCATGACCGTGAATCTCCTCCATGGCTTGCCGGAGTGGTAAGCCTCCCCGAAAAAGAAAACGATACACCCGAGCGATTTCTCCTTGTTTTTGAGGGGAAATCCCCCTGCGGCGCATTCCCACCCTGTTCAGTCCAAAAACACGGGCAGGATGACCATCAGCAAGAGTATAAGGGGGAATATCCATAACGACCTTAGAGAGTCCTCCGATCATGGCCAGTCTTCCGATGCGTACGAACTGGTGTACCCCGACAAAACCACTCAGAACTGCCCAGTCTTCCACCTTCACGTATCCCGCCAAACTTGCTCCGTTAGCCATGGTCACTCCATCTCCTACAAAACAGTTGTGGGCAATATGGCAATAGGCCATGATGAAGCAAGCCTTTCCTATGTGGGTCACCTTCCCCTCTCCCGTAGCTCGATGAATCGTCACAAACTCTCGAATAACGGTCCCCTCACCTACGACGACTTTGCTTGCCTCCCCCCGAAAGGCCAAATCCTGAGGTGGTGCACCAATGACCGAATGGTGGCCAATGAAACAAGATGGCCCAATTTCCAACCGGCCTTCAAGCACTACAAAAGCTCCAATCTTCGTTCCCTCACCTATCTTCACATGTTCACCAATTATGGCGTATGGTCCTACCTCGACGTCCTCCCCAAGTTGCGCTCGGGTATCCACTCTCGCAGTCGGGTCAACAAGCATTGACGACTTCCTCCCAAAGCAACCGTACCATTTTTTGATTCAAAGCATGTCCAGAACGAAGTCCAAGAAAGCCTCCCTGTATTCGCACCCCAAGAAGCATCAAATCTCCAAGAAGATCGAGAACCTTATGAGCACAGGCTTCGTAAGGTAAACGGAGGGAGCGATTTCCTACTCCAGAGGGTTCAAAGAGTACTGCCGCCTCTCTCACTCCCATCCCCAGGCTTCGCCTTTCAATGTCATCCCTCTCCCAAGCGAAAGCAAACGTTCGGGCACTACAAACAGCCTCAAAGGAATCTTCCTCTCTAAAGGTGAAACTTTGAAGGAACTCCCCCCTTTCAGTACAGTCCAAAACGTAGGTGAGAATAAGGGTCTTCGCCGGGAATGCAAAAAGATGTCCCACCCCATTCTCCACGTGGAAAAGACGCCGAAGGACAAAGACCTTTCGAAGGGCGTCCTGTTCTTGTACTCCGGCTTTCAAGAAAGCATCCCACCAGTGGAGAGCACTACCATCTCCCCCAGGAAGTTCTTCCCCCTCCACAACCACCTCAAGGTTATCCACCCCAACGCCCCAGCACGCTCCCAAGAAATGCTCCACCGTTGAGAGGGTAATCTCGTCATTCTGAAGGACACTGGAGCGACAACCCAGCACGGCATGAGAAACCCGAGCCGGAATGACTGCTTCCTTTCCCTGCCAGTTGAGCCGAAAAACGATTCCTCGATCCACCTCTGCAGGGCAAAGCACCACCCGACTCTCTTTTCCACCGTGCAGTCCCCTTCCTTCAACCACTACAGGTTGACGGATTGTTCTCTGCCAAGTAAATCCCTTCATTCTCCAAAGAGCTTTGTGACACGAGCTTCAAGGTCTCTAAGTTTCTGCCACATTTCTGGTAATTTCCGCAGGAGGGCTCGCTCTTTCAACTCCCGATGGTGTTCCTGAGCCGGAAATCCTGAAACCATTTCTCCCACCTTCACCTCGGTTGTCACCCCTGCCCGGGCAGCGATGCGGGCTCCTCTACCCACCCGACAGTGGTCAGCAATGCCTGCCTGACCTCCCATAACCACCCCATCTCCGACTTCGCTGCTCCCAGCAATACCACACTGAGCAACAATGACGACGTGATTGCCAATGTGAACGTTATGGGCCACCGTGACAAGATTGTCTATTTTCGTCCCCCGCCCCACACGGGTGACCCCCAAGGTAGCCCGATCGATTGTGGTATTCGCTCCAATCTCCACGTCATCCTCAATAACAACCCTACCCACATGGGGTATCTTTTCGTATCTTTCACCGTCCCACTCATACCCAAAACCGTCCGCCCCTATCACAACACCACTGTGAAGGATGACTCTATCCCCAATCACGCAATTTTCCCGCACCACTACCTGAGGATAGAGAATGCACTCTCTCCCTATCTTAGTACCTCTGCCCACATAGACTTGAGGGAAAACGCAGGTTCGATCACCAACCTCTGCTCCCTCCTCTATAACCGAAAAGGGACCCACCGTAACCCCTTCTCCCAGAAGAGCCCGGGGGTGGACGAAAGCCAAAGAATGAACACCCAGAGGGGGACGAAAAGAGGGGAAAAAATGAGGAAGCAAACGGGCAAAGGCTAAGCGGGGATTATCCACCTCCACACTGTACTTGTCCAAAAGACGCTCCGCTTGCCCTCTTCCCACTACGACCGCTCTGGCCCGGGAAGAAAGAACCTCATAAAGGAGACGGAGATCAAAGAGAAACACCACATCTTCTTCTTCCGCCTCCCGGGGATCAGAAATACTCCGTATTACAAAGTCGGGGTCTCCATGAAGAAAACCCCCAAGAACACTCGCAAGGTCACCAAGCCGCAAGGAATCTCACTTCTTCTCCCTCGCTGCAACGATATTTTCAAGCTCTTTGATTACCTGGTCGGTTATGTCCACCCCACCATAGAGCACGAGAGGCATTTCAAGCACTTCTCTTTGACTTACTGGAATGCGAATCCCGCTACGAATCACAAGAGAGAGCTTCATAGAGTCGGCCACCTTACGAACAGCAGCAATAACGTCGCTGTATCGCTCTTCGACAAGGGCTTGACGCTTTTTCAACATCTCGTCCCGCACTGGTGCCCAAGCCGCGTTCATTTCTTCTTCGAGTTTTTGGACTTCTTCTCTGGTCTTACCTTTCCCCTTTTCATTGAGTTCTTGTTGCCTTTTCTGGAATTCATCAGCAATTTGCTTCTCTACCTCGGCAATCTTCGCCGTATTGGGGTGAGCATCAAAAACTTTGTTGATGTCCACAATCCCAATATTTGAAGATGAAAGTGCAGGTTGACTGCTTGCCTGCCCTTGGGAAGTCTTCTTGGTCTGCGTTTGAGCAAAAAGTGCACCCCCCAAAAGGACAACCACAAGGACCACAGTGATGACGAAAAATGTCCTCTTCATGCGTTTCTCCTGCCTTTCCTCAGAATGTTTGCCCAATACTTACATAGGTCTGACTTCCCACTTCTCCAATGCCGTAATCCAACCGAATCGGCCCAATAGGAGTATCAAAACGAATTCCCACACCATAACCAAACTTAAGATCTCCAAGATCCATGGGCTGGTCAAGCGGCCAGGCATACCCTGTATCTCCAAAAACCACCAATTGGGTATTCTTAGACACCTCAAAACGGTATTCGAGATTGGCCACAAGCATTTTGTCACCTTGAAACTCAAAAAGGTCATACCCCCGAAGAGTACTCGCTCCACCCACCGAGAATTTTTCAAAGCTGGGAAGCTCCCGGTCGGCAAAACCTCCCACAATCCGAAGAGCCAAAACTTCATCATCACCAGTATTGATGTAGTTTCGCACATCGAGGATGTACTTTGTATACTCGTAATCACCCCCTAAGAATCCTCCCGCGAGCTCTGCCTGAAGCGTACAGTACCAACCCTCGTGAGGATTGAGAACATCGTCACGAGTATCGTAAATTATGGTCGGAGTCAAAGAGGTTATCTTGCCGTCTCCTTCAGGAGGTATCCCCTCAAGGGGATTGATGGTTACATCCTCCGACTTATACTGTACCCGCCACTGCCAATCGCCCCCAATGCGCCCCCCCAAGGCCACTTGACCTCCAAGGCGCTCCTCCTCATACTCTCCCACAACCTCACGATCTACCCAGTTCTTCTTTCTCTCTATCCTGTCGTAGAGTGCCACTCCAAAGAATACAGGCTCTCCAAAAAGCCAGGGTTCCTCAAAAGAGATGCGATAAAGTGTTCGAGCGCCAAACTCGTACCGGAGTTCAATTTTTTGAGCATTCCCACCGAAGTTTGACTCTTGATATCGGACAAACCCAAGCCACCCCTTCTCACTGTTATAACCTACTCCGATACCCGCCATACCGGTGGCTTTTTCCACAAGCTTTACTCGCACTACAACGTGATCCCGGTCGCTTCCTGGCTCCAGCTTCATGGAGATGTCTTCAAAAAAGCCAAGGTTGTACATCGCTCTCATGCTTTCTTTGATCTTAGAAAAGTCAAAGACAGCTGGTGGTGTGAATTTCAATTCTCGCCGGAGAACATATTCCTTGGTCTTCTGAAGACCGTCAAACTCTATCCGTTCCACCACGCCTTCCCGAATGATAAAATGAAGCACTCCATCTTCGTCAAACTGTATATTCTCCGCCGCGGTCATAAGGAAACCTCGATTACTATAGAGAGCCTTGATACGCTCAAGGTCCCGCTGGAAAATTTGCCAGTTCATGACCTGTCCAGGGGCCACAATCATGGCCTGGCGAATTTCCTCGGTAGCCAAGACGGTGTTACCCCGGATATCAATCCCCTGGATGACAGGCAGTTCTTCCACCTTGTAAATGACCTCTACCCCGTCAGGATACTGCTTAGTCTCCACCCAAACCTTAGAAAAGTACCCAAGATCATAAATGCTCTTTACATCCTGCTTGACCTTTTCAAGATCCAAGGGTTCCTTGAGCCCTAAGGATATAGCTGAAAGAATGAGGTTCGTGTTGACGTTTTTGTTCCCTTCCACTCGTATCGCCACGACAGGCAAGGAAACTTGTTGCCCGAAACTCCAAACACTGTAAAACACAACTCCTATGATTACAACAACAAAGGGGAGCCTCTGGAATCGACGCAAAGACAACTTCTCTCCTCCTCC
>FMSI01089396.1_pt1 | contig 23723 bp, 24 predicted proteins | sample 1504471 | NCBI WGS metagenome assembly FMSI01 (sample SAMEA4475357, study PRJEB15587) | soil metagenome | biome: Soil; feature: Field | place: India | collected 2015-03-11 | depth 0 m
CGGTTAAAGGCTACGCTTCCCACGAAAAGGAGCTTTTTGAAAGGGTTACTGAGGCTAGGGCTAAAGCTATTCAAGCTCAAGGGGTGAAAGAACAAGCTGAGGCAGAAAATTTTCTTAGCTCAACTTTAAAGACTCTTTTTGCAGTGGCCGAAAACTATCCAGACCTCAAAGCAAATCAAAACTTTATGATGTTGCAAGAGGAACTAGCCGGAACTGAAAGCAAAATTGCCTATGCGCGGCAGTTTTATAACGATAGCGTTATGTCTTACGACAATGCTATTCAAGTTTTTCCTTCAAATATTGTTGCTTCGATTTTTGGCTTTCAGCCAGCAGAGTACTTTGAAATAGAAGAGGGAGAAAAAGAAGCAGTAAAAGTCCAGTTTTAGTTAGTTTTGGAATGATTTACGAAGAGATTTCCCGAAACAAATTTCGTAGCTGGCTTTTGATTATATTTTTTGTTGCTTTTGTTCTCGGGCTGGGTTGGCTTTTTGGAAAATTGGCTGGGAATGGTTGGTTGGGCTTAATTTTAGCTCTGATAGTAGCTACTACGATGAGTTTTGGCAGTTATTATTTTAGCGACCGGTTAGTGTTAGCGATTTCTGGAGCTCACCCGGTTTCTCACAACGAGGAGCCGTATCTATACAATGTGGTTGAAAGCTTAGCAATTGCTGCTGGAATGCCAAAACCTAAAGCTTACATAATCGAAAGTGAGGCTATTAATGCTTTTGCTACTGGAAGAAACCCTGAAAACTCAGCTATTGCTATTACTCGAGGGCTTTTAAGAAAGCTAAACCGGGTAGAATTGGAAGGAGTTATAGCTCATGAAATGTCTCATATTGCTAATTATGACATAAAAATAGCTACTCTGGCTGCGGTTCTGGTTGGGACGGTGGCTTTAATTTCCGAGTGGTTTCTACGTTTACTTTTCTGGGGCGATTCGGATGATGAACGGCAGGCTTCGCCTATACTGGCTCTTATTGCTTTTATCCTAGCACTTTTAGCTCCTCTTTTTGCTACTTTGATACAGTTAGCTTTATCCCGTCGGCGAGAGTTTTTAGCCGATGCTGAAGCAGCAAAGTTAACTCGATACCCCGAAGGTTTAGCTAGCGCCTTAGAAAAGATTGCTAAGGACTCAACGCCTTTACCTCAAGCAACTTCAGCTACTTCTCATCTCTTCATTGCTAATCCCTTTAAAGATGAGAAGTTTTTTTCCAAGCTTTTTTCTACTCATCCCCCAATAGAAGAAAGAATTGCTCGTTTGAGGTCAATGTGAATAAACTTTTTCAGAGATTAAAAATCACTTTTGTTATCTTGACACCAGTTTTTGTTCTTTTGTTTATTGGTTTGGTGATGTTCAGACAAAATTTAGTTTTAAAAAGCACCAGGTTGCCAAAGACTGAGTGGGAAAAATTTCAAGAGGCAGTGGAGAAAATAAAACAGGAGAAATGGCAGTCAGAAGAAGAACCACCTTTTAAATTTTATTATCATCGAGAAGTTGATTTTGAGAGAGCCCGTTCCTCTTTTTTCCCGGCGCTTTCAGTAGTGGAAAGAGCTTTCTCCCGGCGTTTTAATCAGCCTTTGGATATTTTTCTTCTTAAACCAAGTGATGCAGAAAAGATTTTAGGCAAGGAGAAGTCTTATGTTTCTTTAAAGAAAAACCCCTTCGCTTTACTTTCAGTTGATTTTTCTAAAGAAGATGTGGATTTATTAGCTTCTCGTCTCGTCTGTTATAGTTTATCAGACGCCGATGATTCTTACTGGTTTCGAGAAGGGTTAGCCCGTTATTTTGCCTTTAATGTTATCAACAACAAGGATGATGATTTTCCCCTTAGCAAGGCTTCAAGCTATTATGAATGGCGCCAGTTGGAAGAAACGAAAGATATTTTTTGTTTAAGCGAAAATAAAAGAGAAGATTTCTGCCAGCTATCTGCCAACATTGTAAGTTATATTGTGAAAAAAGTCGGATGGAAAAAACTTCCGCTTCTGGTCGATTCTTTATCGGCTGGAAGTAGTGGTCGAGCTTCAATTTCCTATCTTACCGGCGAAAGCGCAGCCAAGCTGGAAAAAGAGTGGAGAGAAGAGTTTCTTTCAAGAGAAAATTCCAATTTAGATAAGGATAAGAAGGAAAATCGTGGTAAAGAATTAAGCCGCATCGCTTTTAGTTTTTATTTAATTACTTTTTGGGCAATTCTTTTAGGTTCAATTTTAACTTACTATTTTAACTACCGCTGGCGAGACTGATGCCTGAACTACCAGAAGTTGAGACAATCGTTAATCAGTTAAATGCCAAGATTAAAGGAAAAGTGATTGATAGAGTCGAGCTTCCTTCTTTTGAAGTCTTAAGAGATGTTAACAAAGATGTTTTTCAAACTCTGGTTGAAGGCAAAAAAGTATTGAGGGTTTATCGTCGAGGGAAGCTTATTTTGATTGAGCTTTCTGGAAGCCTGACCATCATAATCCATCTTAAACTTACGGGTCGGATTATTGAGTTTAAAGGGAAGCAAGCGAAAATTAGTCCGTCGACTCGGGCAGTTTTTTATTTTGACAAAATGGGCTTTACCTTTGAGGATTTAAGAAAGTTTGGCAGTTTAAGACTGGTTGAGCCACCAGGAAAGAAAGCAATACTTTCTAAATTGGGTCCTGAACCTCTTGAGGGTTCGTTTGGTCGAGAAATGTTTTTTAATATGCTCCGCCGGCAAAGTAGAAAAAAAATTAAACCTCTCTTAATGGACCAGAGTTTTATAGCTGGCATCGGAAATATTTATGCTGACGAGGTTCTTTATTTTGCCAGAGTTCAGCCTGACCGGTTTGTTTTTACTTTAACAGAAGAGGAAATGGAAAGAATTTTTAACGGAATAAAAAAGGTTTTAAGTGAAGCTGTTGAGGCAAAGGGAACTACTTTTCGAGATTATGTTGATTTTTCCGGGGAAAGAGGAAATTATTTTTACAAATTAAAAGTTTATCGTCGGGAGGGCGCTCCTTGTTATAGTTGCGGGCTACCAGTTAAAAAGATTCGTCTGGGCGGAAGAGGCACTCATTTCTGTTCTCGTTGCCAGAAATAACCTTTTTAAGGAAAGACAGGAGTTTTAAACCTTTCCGGCGGGTAAGATTTACCGTTTTCGTCAATAACTTTGATTTTTAAATCTCCTTTTTCGGCGACAACCAGCACAAAGTGAGCTAAGCCACCATGGGAAAAATCAGCGTAAGGTGAAGACCCGGCACAGCCAGTGATAATTTGTTTTAAACCCTGGAAATTACTTTGATTGAAAAAATGTTCATGGCCAGCAAAAACTATTTTAACTTTGGCTTTTTTTAGTATTGACACAAGCTGGTCTCTGTTTTTCAGGTCAACAAAGGAAAGGTGTTTGTTTTTTTCGGCTTGAGGGTTCATCAAAGAAAAAGGCGGACGGTGAAGAAAAACAAAAATATTTGAGGATTTGGATTTTTTCAGTGTTTCTTTTAACCATTGTAGTTGTTTTTTATTTACTTTTCCTGGTTGAGTTTCAGTGTCAAGAACAATAAAAAGTGCTTCATTTATTTTGAAAGAAAAGTAAGTTTCAGGGCTAAAGTATTTTTGGTAAAGTTTGATTCCTTCTTTGCTTCGGGAATCGTGGTTGCCCAGGGCTACAAAAAAAGGAAGTTTGACTTCTTCAATCAAGGAAACAAACTCCTGATATTGCTTTTCGTAAGTGTAACGGTCAAGGGAGCCATAAACTGAGTCACCAGTAGAAATCACCACATCAGGGTGGTGTTTTTTAATTTGAGTTAGAATTTTTTTAAAAGTTCGAGGTTGCGAAAAGAGAGGAGAAGAGGGACGATTGTCACCAAAAACAGCGAAAGTTATTTTTTCAGTTACTTTAACTGATGTTGCAGAATGAAACTGGTTTATTTGAGATTGAGGAAGATAAGGCGGTCCAGCTTTCTTTCCAGCTTTCTTACATCCTGGAAGAAAAGCAAAAGAAGATAGTAAGAGAAAGAGAAAAACATAGATAAAATATCTTTTTCCTGTTGTTGAAGCCGGAATCATAACGCAATAAGTTTAATGGATTGCGATTATTTATTTAAGTTCCTATTAAGATTGACCTTCTTGTCCTTTTTCTTTTTTGAAGGGTTTGATAGAATAAAGGCGTTTACTTCGGTTTGAAAGGAGCTACATGTCAGAGGGAAAACCATTTACCATAGCTCAAATTTCTGATTTTCATGCTGGCTCTCAGTATTTTGTCTCTAATCTTTTGTCGCAAACGATAAAAGAAGTTAATAACTACCACCCTGACTTAGTAATTGTAACCGGTGATTTAACTGAGATGGGCTTTCGCCAGGAGTTTAAAACGGCCGCTTCTTTTTTGGAGCAGCTTGAGTGCTCGGAGTTGGTAGTGATACCTGGGAATCACGACTCTCGCAATGTTGGTTATCTCCACTTTGAAGAGATTTTTGGAGAACGAAATATTTTTCTTAAACTCAAAAAGGTTATTTTAGCGGCGCTCGATTCGACCCAGCCTGACCTCGATGATGGTCGAATAGGAAGAGAACGATATCGATGGCTCGAGCAAAATTTTACTGGACAAAAGGGTTTCAAAATTGTAGCCCTTCACCATCATTTAATTCCCATTCCAGGGACGGGACGAGAAAGAAATATTATTTATGACGCTGGTGATTTCCTGGAGGTTTTGGTTCAAAGTGGTGTTAACCTTGTTCTCAGTGGACATAAGCATGTTCCTTATCTCTGGAGGGTTGAAGATATTTATATCTTAACCGCAGGGACTACTTCATCTTTGCGATTGAGAGGTTATACTCGACCTTGCTATAATCTCATTTATATTTACCCGAGCAAAGTTTTAATTTATCGCTGCTTTCCTTTTGAGGGAAAAGAATTGACGGCAAAATTTGATCTAAAGCCGCTTGAGTACTGCTTGGTCCCGATGGCTGAAAAGGAGGAGAAAAAATCGCAAGGATAGTTGTTTTGATCGACGGTGAGCATTATTTTTCGGTGGTGGAATCGGCTCTGGAAGAGATAAAAAACTGGGGCGATGAAATAGCCGGCATTGTTTTTTTGGGTGGAACAGAAAAACTTTCTTCTTACAATTTTGAAGCTTTTAAAGCCCCGGTTTTCAAAGAGGAAGATTACTTAAAGAGTGTAAAGAAGGCAATTCAGGAAGTTCAGCCAGAAATGGTTGTTGACTTAAGTGACGAGCCTATTCTTGGCTACCGAGAGCGGTTCCAGCTTGCCAGTCTTATCCTTTCGCTGGGAGTTAGCTATATGGGTTCAGACTTCCGCTTTGACCCTCCAGTCTTTTATCAAATGGTGAAAAAACCATCAGTTGCTTTAATTGGTACGGGCAAACGAGTGGGTAAGACGGCGATTTCTGCTTATTTTTCTCGCCTTTTAAAGGCTAATAATTACTGGCCAATTGTGGTTGCCATGGGCCGAGGAGGACCAGCTGAGCCGGAATTTCTCAGGGGAGATGAGGAAAATATCGATCCAGGCTATCTTTTGAAAGCCTGGAAAGAGGGGAAACACGCAGCTTCTGATTACTTTGAAGATGCTCTGGTGAGCCAGGTGAAAACAATTGGTGCCCGTCGATGTGGTGGGGGGTTGGCTGGCATGCCTTTTGTTACCAATGTTCAGAAAGCAGCGGCAATGGCTAACACTTTGAATGGGAAAATAGTCATTTTTGAGGGCAGTGGAGCTTCAATTCCGCCTATTAAAGTTAATAAGACTGTTCTAGTTGCGGCAGCTAATCAGCCGCTTGAATATATGCTAGGATTTCTCGGCCCTTATCGTCTTTACCTTTCTGACCTTGTAGTTTTAACGCAATGTGAAGAACCCCTGGCCAATTCTGATAAGATTAAAACAATAACAGATGGCTTAAAAAGAATAAAACCAGGCATTCAGGTAATTTGGACGAAATTTCGCCCTCGGCCGCTTGAAAGTATTAAAGGGGAGAAAGTATTCTTAGTTTTAACTGCTTCTTCTTTAATTCGTGACAAATTAAAAGTCTATGTCGAAGAAAAATTTGACTGTGAAGTAGTTGGAATTAGTACCAACTTGTCCAATCAAGAGCTGTTGAAAAACGAGCTCAATCTTTACGCTGATAAGTGCAGTCTGGTTTTAACTGAATTAAAGGCTACAGCGGTTGAACTGGTTACTCACTTTGCTCTTGAAAAAGGGTTAAAAATTGTTTATACTGATAACGAACCAGAAACAATCGGCGGCGATCTGCCACTGGAGAAAGCCCTTCTTAAGTTATCTCAAGAGGCTATAGCAAATTTTAAGCAATGAGAAAAAGGACTCTCACTCCAAAGCATATAATCGTGACTGGCGAAAAGCATGGCCTTCCTTATTCTAAGGGGTTAATGGCTTCGACAATTATGGCTACCGGTTTGTCACCCATGCATGCTTATAGTGTGGCTCAAAAAGTGGAAAACGAATTAAAGTCCGGTAAGATTTTTCAGCTTACCATTGAAGAGCTTAACAAGCGGGTGGCAAAGATTTTAGCTGAAGATGTGGGGTCCGAGTTTGCCGAGCGTTTTAAGAAGTGGGTGGCTTTTGAAAAGTTAGACAAATCGCTTATTTTGATGGTAGGAGGAACAACTGGAGTTGGGAAATCAACTTTAGCCTCTGAAGTTGCCCATCGGCTTGGTATAACCCGTATAGTTTCTACCGATGCTATTAGAGAAATTATGAGAATGGTTTATCCAGCCGAAGTTATTCCGGCTCTTCATGTTTCTTCTTTTGAAGCTGACAAAGTTTTGAGAATTCCTGTCCCACCTGGTGCTGATCCTTTGATTCTGGGTTTTAGAGAACAAACTTCTATTGTTGTTCAAGGAATAAAAGCAGAAGTTAAAAGAGTTATAACCGAAGGCTTACATGTGGTGGTTGAAGGGGTTCATGTTGTCCCAGGTTATATAGATTTTATTAAAGATTTAGAAGACAAGGCAGTGGTGATTCCAATAATTGTCTGGATGGAAGACGAGGATGCTCATCGCAGTCACTTTTTTTTGAGAGAGATTGACACTGAGGGGCGAAGACCTTATGAAAAGTATCGGCAGAATTTTGAGCGCATTCGTAAAATTGGAGAGTTTGTGAAAGGTCTGGCATTAGAAAGAGGGATACCCGTAATAAACTTTTCTTACCTTGACACTGCCGTTAATGATGTGTTACAAATAGTTTTTCAGCGAGTTTTTGCCTCTTCCGAAATCATTAAGGAACCCATTGAATTAAAAGAGGGGGTTGATTTAGTTTGAAAATATTTCTTGATACAGCCAATATTGAAGAGATAAGAGAAGGTGTTTCCTGGGGAGTGGTAAGTGGTGTGACTACCAATCCTACTCTGGCTTCCAAGGAAGGTCTTTCTTTCAGGGAGTTGATTAAGGAAATTTGCCAGATTGTCGATGGCTCGGTTAGTGCCGAAGCAGTTTCTCTTAAAGCTGAAGAAATAGTTCCCGAAGCTCGGGAGCTTTCTGAAATTGCTCCAAATATAGTAGTAAAGATTCCGATTACGCCTGATGGTTTGAAAGCTACTAAACTGTTAAGTCAAGAAGGAGTAAAAGTTAATATGACCCTTGTTTTTTCTCTTAATCAAGCTTTGTTTGCTGCTCAGGCAGGTGCTGCTTTTGTCAGCCCTTTTATCGGGCGAATTGATGATATTGGTTATGATGGTCTTTCAGTTTTAGCAGATATAGTTGAATGCTATAATTATTATGGCTTTGAAACGGAAGTAATTGCTGCCAGTATTCGGCATCCCTTACATGTAGTGGAAGCAGCCAAGATAGGAGCAGACATTGTTACTGTTCCCTTTGCTGTTTTAAAGCAAATGGTCAATCACCCACTAACTGATCTCGGAATTAAAAAATTTCTTGAAGACTGGGAAAAGATAAAAGACCTGGGCTAATAAAAATTAAGAGGTGGTAAATGGAACAAACAAAAATGGAAACTTTGACTCGAGAAGGCTTGGGAAAAGAAAAGAGAACTTATCTTGTTACCCTGGCTAAGAAACTCGGAGTTAAGAACGCTGTACGGTTAGCTAAAGCTGATTTAATTGAAGCCATTGTTTCCAGCCAATCTGAAAAAGGCAAAAATGGCTACGAGGGTGGGAGAGAAAAAATAGCGATGGTTGTTTCTGAAAGGGAAACAGAAAAGAAAGAAGTACGAGCTCCCTCGGAGGGAATTGTAAAGAAAGGCGTTCTTGACATTTTACCAGAAGGCTATGGCTTTCTGCGTGTCAGAGGCTATCTTCCCAGCGAGGAAGATGTTTATGTTTCACTTTCGCAGATTCGGCGCTTTGGTTTGCGGCGGGGGGATGAAGTAGAAGGGCAGGTTAGACCCCCTAAGGATAGTGAAAAGTACTATGCTTTGTTGAGAATTGAGTCGGTAAACAAAAAGGACCCGGAAGGAGCGCGCGACCGCAAACCATTTGAGAGGTTAACTCCTCTTTTCCCGGTGGAAAGATTGCGTCTTGAGGTTCCGGGGGGAGAAGTAGCTCCTAGGATAATTGATTTAATTGCTCCAATTGGGAAAGGTCAGCGTGGCTTAATTGTTTCTCCACCAAAAGCTGGAAAAACCACCATTTTAAAACAAATTGCTAACAGCATTGCTGTTAATAATCCTGAAGTCCACCTGATGGTTCTTCTAGTAGATGAAAGGCCAGAAGAAGTCACTGATTGGGAAAGATCGGTTAAGGCGGAGGTGGTAAGCTCAACTTTTGATAAGCCTTCCGACAACCATGTTCAAGTTGCTGAACTTGTCTTAGAAAGGTCTAAAAGATTGGTAGAACATGGCTACGATGTGGTTATTTTGCTTGACAGCATTACCCGACTGGCTCGTGCTTACAACTTAACCGTTCCAACTAGCGGGCGAATTCTTTCGGGTGGAGTTGACTCAACTGCTCTTTATCCTCCCAAGCGCTTTTTTGGTGCTGCTCGCAATATAGAGGGAGGGGGTAGTTTAACAATTATCGCCACTGCTTTGGTTGAAACTGGCAGTCGAATGGATGAAGTCATTTATGAGGAGTTTAAAGGCACCGGAAATATGGAAATTCATCTCGATCGCAAACTAGCAGACAAGAGGATCTTCCCGGCTATTGAAATTGAGCGTTCAGGTACCCGTAAAGAAGAACTTCTGATGAGTCCTCAGGAGGCTCAAATGGTCTGGAAGTTGCGTCGAGTTTTGCTGGCACTTGATTCAGCTCAGGCTCTCGAGCTTTTAATTGATAAACTTAGAGAGACAAAAAAGAATGTTGATTTTCTGATTGAAGTGGCGAAGTCTGCTGTTGCCGAAAATTACTAAAAATTTAAAGGGGGATAAAATGAAGAAAAAAATTCATCCAGCATATGGACCTGCGGTAGTTGTTTGTGCCTGCGGCGAAAAATTTGAAACCCGCTCGACCAAAGCGGAAATTCATGTGGAAGTTTGCTCAAAATGCCACCCCTTCTTTACTGGTCAACAAAAGTTTATTGACACTGCTGGGCGGGTTCAGAAATTTAGAGAAAAGTATGGTTTAGATTCCGACAAGAAAAAGTAGCCTGTTGTTAAGTTTCTTTATTAAACCTTTCTTTAATATTATTTACCTTGTTCTGTCAAGTTGCTTATAATCATTTTTTAAAATGAGAAACAAAAACTTGAGAATGTTTATCTTAAAGTGTCAAAAATTTAGTTTAGGGGTTAAATAAATAGTGGACATTGGAGGTCAAGCTGTTTTCGAGGGTGTTATGATGCGCGGCAAGCATTTCTGGGTGGTAGCTGTCCGCAACTCTGCAAATGAGATTCTGGTGAAGGAAGAAAAAATTCCAGATTCTATTGCCAATAACCGCTTTTTTCAATTACCTTTTATTAGAGGGGTTTTTGTTTTATTTGACACCATTATTCTGGGCTGGAAAGCTTTAAGCTTTTCCATTCAGGTTTTTGAAGAGGAGGCACCAAGCGAAAAAGAAATGTATGGCGCTTTTTTCCTGGCTTTTTTGATAGTGATCAGTGTTTTTATCCTCATTCCGGCTGGAATCAGTCAGTATCTAATTGGCTCTTTTCCCTTTTTAGAAAGTCCGATTTTGCGGAATTTAATTGAGGGTGTAATCAGAATTTTGCTTTTCCTCAGTTATTTGCTAGCCATATCGCTGGTTGGCGACATTAGAAAGGTTTTTCAATATCATGGCGCTGAGCATAAAAGTATTAATTCCTTTGAGAAATCAGGGAAAATAGACCCGGAAATTGCCAGTCAATTCAGTCGATTTCATGTCAGCTGTGGAACGAGCTTCATAATCTTAAGTCTGGTAGTTATGGTTGTTATCTATACTTTCATAGATGTTGATAGTTTCTTTTTGCGGTTTTTGCTTCGCCTGGCTTTATTGCCGATTGTAGTTGGTGTTTCTTATGAGATTATAAAATTAGCCCGGCGCTTCAGGGAGAGCTGGTTTGTAAAACTTATTGCCTTCCCTGGTCTTGCAATGCAGTATCTAACCACTCGCGAACCTGAAAGACCCCAAATAGAAGTTGCTTTGACTTCTTTATCTCGTCTGATTGAACTGGAGAGTCATGGTGCTTAATTTGAATCAGCTGGAAGAGATTGAGAAAAAATATGAAAGCTTAAATGAGAAAATGGCTTCAGAGGAGGTTCTTACTGATTTTGAGCTTTTGACTCGGATTAGGCGAGAGCAAGCGTCTCTGGTGGATTTAGTTGAGAAAATCAAGAGCTACAAAAAAGTGTTAAAAGATATTGAGGCTGCTGAAGAGATGATCAGGGATAGCAAAGAAGAAGGAGAAGAAGCTTATCTTAAAGAAGAGCTAAAGATTCTTAAAGAAACAAAGGAGAAGCTGGAAGAAGAGATTAAAGAACTAATTATCGGTCGTGACCCTAATGATGAAAAAGATGTTATAGTTGAAATTCGGGCAGGGACCGGCGGTGAAGAGGCTGGCCTTTTTGCTGCTGATCTTTACCGGGTTTACCAGCGATACGCGGAAAATAGAGGTTGGAAGACAGAAGTTATTGATGTTAGCACCAGCAACATGGGTGGTTTTAAAGAAATCATTTTTGAAGTGAGAGGCAAAGGAGCCTACAGTAAGCTTAAGTTCGAATCTGGCGTTCATCGCGTTCAAAGAATTCCAGTGACTGAGTCAAGTGGTCGTATACATACTTCAGCTGCTACGGTAGCTGTTCTTCCGGAAGCTGATGAGGTAGAAGTAAAAATTGACCCTAAAGATTTAAAGATTGAAACTTTTAGAGCAAGTGGACCTGGCGGACAGCATGTTAATGTGACTGATTCGGCAGTTAGAATTACTCACCTTCCCACTGGAATGGTTGTTCAGTGTCAGGAAGAACGTTCTCAACTTCAAAACCGAGAAAAAGCTTTGAGATTGTTGAGAGCCAGACTTTACGAGCATTTACAAAAAGAACAAGCCGAAAAAATAGCTCAAGAAAGAAGAAAGCAAGTTGGGACTGGAGACCGTAGCGAACGAATACGAACTTATAACTTTCCTCAAAACCGTGTCACTGACCATAGGATAAACCTTACTCTTTACAATCTAGAACAGGTTATGGAAGGAAACCTTGATGAAATAATTGAAGCTCTAGCAGCTGCTGAGCGCGCTAAAAAGCTGGAGGAAGCAAGTTAAATTGGAGAAGAATTTGTTAAATAAATTTCCAGAAAGTGCTATTGCTTGGAAAGAAATCACTGGCCAGAGTCTCTCAGGCTTATTGTTAAAGAAAAAGATTTCTTTAGTGGAAAAAAAGGCTCTGGCTTTAGGCTTAAGGTGTTACTGGGCTGGCCTTCCTTTATCTTATATTACCGGTGAAACCTGTTTTGCTGGGCGGGTTTTTAAGGTTCGTCCTGGAGTTTTTCTCCCTCGCCAGGAGAGTGAAATTTTGCTTGAGGCGGCGATTAAAGAGATTCCATTTAATTCGAAGGTTCTGGAAATTGGAACAGGAACAGGGGCACTAATAGTTTCTTTACTTTTGAGCCGCACTGACCTTGAAGGAATAGGCTTGGACGTTTCTTCTGAAGCGGTTGCACTAACTTGCGAGAATGCTAACCTTTATCGCCTTGGGTGTCGTTTGAAAGTAATTAATCAGGATTTTAAAAGTTTTAAGGGAGAAAAGTTTGAAGCAGTTATTACTAATCCTCCCTATATTTCTTCTTATGAAATTATGGCATTGCCTTCTTCAGTAAGGTATTATGAACCTCGGGTTGCTTTAGATGGCGGAAATTCTGGTCTTGAGTTTTATGAAAAGCTCAGAGTTAAAATTAACCAACTTCTTTTGCCTGGCGGACTAATGCTTGTGGAGGTTGGGAAGAGACAGTCGGATATGGTGAAAGAGATTTTTGCTTCTTTTATGAATTGGGAAAAGTCATTTTATGATGGTTTGGGAATAGAAAGGGTTTTATTATTTCGCTTAAAATGAGAATTTTGGAATATCTTAAAAAAATTGATCCTGAAATAGCTGATGCTATAAAAAGGGAACTTTTGCGCCAAAGGCGAACCCTGGAACTCATTTCTTCAGAAAACTTTACTAGTCTTGCAGTTCTTGAAGCTCAGGGTTCGGTTTTAACGAATAAGTATGCTGAAGGCTATCCTGAGAGACGGTACTACGGTGGTTGTCAGTTTGTTGATGTAGCTGAAAGTTTAGCTATTGAGCGGGCAAAAAAGCTTTTTTCCGCTGAATATGCTAATGTTCAACCTCATTCTGGATCTCAAGCAAACATGGCTGCTTATTTTACTTTAATCAAACCAGGAGACAAAGTTTTAGGTTTCGACCTACGGCATGGTGGACATCTCACTCACGGCAGCCCGGTAAACTTCTCCGGTCAGCTTTATCAGTTCGTTTCATACGGAGTAAATCGGGAAACCGAAAAGCTTGATTACGATGAAATAAGAGAAATTGCCAAAAGAGAAAGACCAAGACTCATTGTTGCTGGAGCCAGTGCATATTCGAGAATAATTGACTTTAAGGCTTTTAAAGAAATAGCTGATGAAGTTGAAGCTTTTTTGATGGTGGATATGGCGCACATAGCTGGCCTGGTAGCTGCTGGGCTTCATCCCAATCCTGTTTTTTATTCTCAGGTGGTTACATCAACGACTCATAAAACTTTGCGGGGCCCTCGCGCTGGCTTTATTCTAGCTAAGGAAGAGTTTGGGCCCCGAATTGACAAGGCGGTCTTTCCAGGGGTTCAAGGAGGTCCATTGATGCATGTAATTGCGGCTAAAGCCGTAGCTTTTAAAGAAGCAATGACTGAAGAATTTAAGACTTATCAGCAGCAAATAGTAAGAAATGCACAAACACTGGCTTCTATATTGCAAGAAGAGGGATTGAGGGTTGTTAGTGGTGGTACGGATAATCATCTTTTTCTATTAGATTTAACTCCGATAAATTTGACCGGTCGTGAAGGTCAAGAGCTGTTAGATGAAGTGGGGATTACGGTCAATAAAAATGCCATACCTTTTGATACGAAAAGCCCTATTGTAACCAGTGGTTTAAGAATTGGAACACCAGCGGTAACTACTCGAGGTCTTAAAGAAAGAGAAATGGTGCAAATTGGGCAGTTAATTGCTCGCGTATTGAAGAATCCTCAAAAAAGCGATGTTCGAGAGGAAGCTCGAAAAACTGTTCAAGATTTAGTTGAAGCCTTTCCGCTTTATCCTGAGTTAGATGAGACGATTTGAGCTTGACCTTCATGTCCACACTCTGGCATCCGGTCATGCTTTTAGCACTATAATTGAGTCAGTAGAAGCTGCTCGAAAAAAAGGTTTAAAGGGGATTGCTTTTTTAGAACATGGTCCAGCTTTGCCGGGAGGCGCTCATTCTTACTACTTTTCTAATTTAAGAGTGTTGCCCCGAGAGATAAATGGAATTCGGATTTTTTCCGGAGCAGAAGCAAATATTATTGATGATAAAGGCCGTTTAGACCTAGAAGATAGTGTTCTATCCGAATTAGATTTGGTAGGGGTGGCTTTTCATCCCCGCTGTGGTTACGAGAATCAAGGGGCAGCTAAAAACACAGAAACTTTGCTCAAAGCTCTAACCAATCCTTATGTAGATATGGTGGTTCATCCTGCTAATCAGGCTTTTCCTCTGGAAATTGAGCCAGTGCTTGAGGCAGCTAAAGAGAGAAGAATTATTATTGAAATAAACAACAGTTCACTTTTGCCTACTACAACCCGAAAAGGGGCTAAAGAGCTAACTCTGGAGTTTGCTTTAAAATGCTTTGAGAAACAAGTTTTAACTGCTTTAAACTCAGATGCTCATTATGCTGACCTAATTGGGGAAGTTGAAGAAGCTTATAGCTTGATAAAAGAAAAGAATATATCAACAGAGCTGATTGTTAACTCTCATCTGGAAATATTTTTAAGCTATTTGAGAAAAAAGGGAAAAGAGAAAAGATGAAGCGGGCTCTGGTTTTTTTTCTCCTTCTCTCCCTTGTTTTTGTTTTTTTAATTTACCCTATTCTCATTACTTATTTTTTTAAGACGCTTATTAAGAGCGAGCTTTCCCGCCGATTTAAAGGGTTGGAAATTGAAGTTAAAGTAGAAACCACTCCCTTTTTCATTTTCTCTAACCAATTTGACATAGTGGAAGGCAAGATCTCTTCTTCTCCCTATGTTGATACTAAATTTGAATTTGTTAAGTTTCGACTTGATGAAGTGAAAGTAATAGTCGGAGCTTTACTTAGCGGCCGTTCTGCTGTTAACTCAATTACTTGGAAAAGATTTTATTTATCTGGAAGTTCGACATTGGAACAAGCTAATTCATTTATTGATAGCCAAGGTCTTCCTTTGCAGATTGAAATCAACAATGGGAAAATATTGGCGACTCCACTAGGAGTTAAATTGCCTTGGCTTTTTGGTGACCAGGAACGAATAGTACTTTTTGATCCTAATAAAAAGGAGAAAAGTCTGGAAAATTTATTGAAGATAGTGAGCGAAGGTTTTTCGGCTGATCTTGACCAGGTAACTTTTAATAAAATACAGGCTTCAACCGGAAGAATAGATTGGGAGATTGAAATCAGGGCTCGGGACTCATTAGCTTTACAAAATTTTCTGGAGGGATTCCAATGAAAATTACCTTATCTGAACTTAAGCAATTAGAAAAAAAAGCTTGTCAATTGCGCTGGAATGTGGTGAAGATGATTGGAGAGGCGGGCTCTGGTCACCCTGGAGGTTCTCTTTCAGCAGTTGAAATTGTTACGACTCTTTATTTCTACTTAATGCGCCATAAGCCGGAGTTTCCAGAGTGGGAAGATCGTGACCGCTTTGTGTTAAGCAAAGGACATGCTGCTCCGCTTCTTTATGCAGCTTTAGCTGAAAGTGGTTATTTTCCCCGAGAAAAACTTTGGTCTTTAAGAAAACTTGGTTCAATTCTTCAAGGGCATCCGGATATGAAAAGGACACCTGGGGTGGAAATTTCAACTGGCTCCCTTGGACAGGGTTTCTCGGTTGCTTGTGGGATGGCTTTAGCCGGCAAGATGGACAAGAAAAACTATCGAGTGTTTGCTTTGCTTGGAGATGGAGAAACTCAAGCTGGAATTGTTTGGGAATCGGCAATGTTTGCTGCACACTACCAACTTGATAACTTGTGTGCCTTTGTTGACTTAAATCATCTTCAAATTGACGGTCCGGTGGAAGAGGTAATGAACATTGAACCAGTAGTTGAGAAATGGAAAGCTTTTGGTTGGTGGACCAAAAAAATCAATGGTCACTCAATACCGGAAATTATTGAGGCTGTTGAAGAGTCAAATGAAGTCAAGGGCAAACCGCAAGTGATAATTGCGGAGACTCTCAAAGGTAAAGGAGTTGCTTGCATGGAAGGTGTTGTTGACTTTCACGGCAAGCCGCCAAGCTATGAACAAATGGTTGAAGCTTTGAAGAACTTTGAAGAAATGATGGGTGATATTGGTGACTGAAGAAAAGCTAAGGGCAACTCGAGAAGCTTTGGGCGAGGCCCTTTTGGAGTTGGCTGAAACAAATCCTCGGGTGGTGGCTCTTGATGCTGATCTGGCAAAGTCGACTTATACAATTAAGTTTGCTCAAAAATATCCTGATCGATTTGTTGAGTGCGGCATTCAGGAGCAAAATATGATGGGAGTGGCTGCCGGTCTAGCCAGGTCAGGAAAGATTTGTTTTACTGGCTCTTTTGCTATTTTCGCCTGCGGTAGAGCTTTTGAAATAGTTCGGAATATTATTGGTTATTGCCGACTGAATGTTAAGCTCTGTCCTACTCATGCGGGAGTAAGCGTTGGAGAGGACGGCTCTTCACACCAAACTTATGAAGATATTGCTTTGATGAGGACAATTCCTGGAATGAAAGTTATAGTGCCGGCAGATTATAACGAGGCAAAGTCGGCGATTTTAAAAGCAGCAGAGATAGAAGGCCCAGTTTTTATTCGATTGGGCAGACCAGCTGTGCCAATGATCTTTCCTTCTAATTATCAATTTGATATTGGCAAATATCCCGTCTTGTGTTCAGGCAAAGATGTCTCAATCTTAGCTTGCGGTTTGATGGTTAGTGCCTCACTTGAAGCGGCTGAAAAACTGAAGAAAGAAGGGATAGAAGCCGAGGTTATAAATGCTTCAACGATTAAACCTCTTAACGAAGAGGCAATCATTAAAAGTGTAGAAAAAACAGGAAAGTTAATTACTGCTGAGGAGCACAGTGTTATTGGGGGGCTTGGAAGTGCAGTTTCCGAATTTTTAACTGAAAAAATTCCTTTCAAAATGAGAAAAGTCGGAATAAAAGATTCCTTTGGTCAATCAGGCTCAGTCGGTGAATTGTTAAAATTTTATGGTTTAACTGCCGACGATGTTTATCGAGCAACCTTGGAACTACTCAAGTAAGTTTTATTGGCTGATAAATTTGGTATAATATAGCTTTTAATAAGGAGAAGGAGTATTTGATTACTTTAAAAAATGTAACAAAATATTATCCTAACCATAAAGAGCCAGCAGTTCGCGATATCTCTTTTCACATAAAACGAGGGGAGTTTGTTTTTTTGGTTGGCCCAAGTGGCTCAGGAAAGACCACTTTAATTAAATTGATGCTCAGAGAAATATTACCAACTTCAGGTGAAATTTATATTGCTGGGATTGATGTTGTCCACTTGCGTGGTTGGAAAGTTCCCTACCTTAGGCGCAATATCGGCTGTGTTTTTCAGGATTTTAAGCTCCTTCCCAATAAGACAATTTTTGAAAATGTTGCTTTTGCTTTGGAAGTAATTGGCAAGCCAAGAGCTGTTATCGAAGCTCAGGTTCCTGAGGTTTTAAAATTAGTTGGGTTGGGCGAGAAACTTCATAAATTTCCTGGTGAACTTTCCGGTGGCGAGCAGCAAAGAGTGTCTTTAGCTCGGGCCATTGTTAATAGGCCACCGATTATTTTAGCTGATGAGCCAACTGGAAACCTTGATCCAGCAACTTCTCTTGATTTAATGGCTTTGTTTGACCGAATAAACAAACTGGAAACAACTGTAGTAGTGGCGACACACGATAAAGATATGGTTGATGCTATGCGGAAAAGAGTAATAGCACTGGAAAGCGGAAAGATAACGAGAGACCAGGCAAGGGGAGTTTACGGTCATGAGAGTTAGTTGGTTTTTAGGGGAAGCAATTACTTCTCTTAAGCGTAACTGGGAAATCAGCCTGGCAGCAATTTACAATGTGGCCCTTTCTTTGCTAATCGTTGGTGTTTTTTCTCTTGTTGTTTTGACTTTAAATCAGTTTGTTACTCGCTTGGAAAATCAAGTTGAAATTGAAGCTTTTCTGGTTGATGGTGCTAGTTTTGATACGATTCAAGCTTTGCAGGATAAGATTATTAGCTGGGCGGAGGTAAAAGATGTCAAGTATATTTCTAAAGAAGAAGCCTTGGAAAGATTTAAGCAGCTTTACAAGGACCAACCTGATATGTGGAAAAACCTTAGCGGCAACCCTCTTCCAGCTTCTTATCAGATTACTCTGAAAAACCCTCGGGATGTGGAAGAAGTTGCTTCTCGCTTAAGGAAAGAACAAGTGGTTGAAAGTCTCGATTATGGCCAGCAAATTGTTAAACGACTCTTCTCGGTGACCTCGACATTGCGCACAGTTGGTTTGGTTTTTATTATTTTGCAGGGTTTTGTTTCTATTTCTTTGATTGGATTAACTATTAGGTTGGCAATTTATGCTCGCCGAAATGAAGTAGCTATAATGAGACTAGTTGGAGCTTCAAATTGGTTTATCAGGCTTCCTTTCCTTTTAGAGGGAATGCTTCAGGGGATTATTGGTTCTATGGTAGCAATTATTGTTATTTACTTTTTAAAAATTGGTTTCTTTGAGTCAATAGTTCAGCAGTTAAAGTTTTTAAATATTACTTTTGCTTCTGCTCTTTTTATTAAGGTTTCTATAGGTTTACTGCTGGGCGGAATGGCTATTGGAGCTTTTGGCAGCACCCTTTCCCTTCGACGCTACTTAAAAGTTTAAGTATTTCTTCTATCAAATTAACCAGCCAGTGATTCCTTTAAAGAATTATGTTTTCATTTTCAATATTAGTAAAAAGTAGCCGTATTTAACACTTGATTTGCATATTGCTTCGATTTGCTTTATGGTGAACTATGTTAATTTAATTTAGGAGGTGCTTTAGTGCTGGCAAAAAAAGGTGATGTGGTTCGACTTCATTACACTGGTAAGTTTGAGGACGGAATGGAGTTTGATAGCAGTAAAGGCGGAGAGCCAATAACTTTTGAGGTTGGCAGTGGAGAAATAATTCCCGGAGTTGATGAGGCAGTAGAAGGAATGAAAGTTGGTGAGATAAAAAAAGTTTCTGTTTCACCAGACAAGGCTTATGGTGAGCGGCGGGAGGACTTAGTAAGAGAATTCCCAATCAGTGTTTTAGCTGGTGCCGCTGTAATTGAAGGGCAGCCCATTCAGCTTCAAACCGATGAAGGTCAGATTGTTTCCGCTATTGTTGAAAAGCTAACAGCGGAAACTGTAACTTTTGATTTCAACCATCCGTTGGCCGGAAAAGTTTTGAATTTCGAGTTAGAGTTAGTCGAGATTGTGAAATAGCTAAAGCTTCATTCTTCTTATAATTCCTCATTTCTCAATTCCACTAATCTTAATAATAAATCGCACTCTTCCCTGAGCACCATCAGGTTTTCCTAAAAAAGTGTCGTAGTTTTCAGCTTCATTTTCCATTGCTTCTTTAATGGCTTTGCCTTTTCTCATTTCTTCAAGGCCTTTACCCAAACCGCCTGAAGTTTGTTTTAAAGCATTACCGACTGTGTTCAGACCTGGAAGGTGATGTCCTCGAAAACCTCCACCCTCAGCCAAGGCATTCAGTACTTCTTTAAACTCTGTCATCAAGTCGGAAACATTCCCTAATTTGTTCATTTTGCTATTCATTCCTGATAAACCCTTTTCCATTTTTTCTAAACCATTGGAAATTCCTTTTAAACCTTCAAGAGTAAATTTAAGACCAGGTAAGTAATTGCTGTTGAGATTTCCACCGTTTTTTAAGGTTTCAAGTGAGCTTTTAAAGTTTTTAAAAGCTTCCGGTATCTGGTTCAGAGTTACGGCTTGTTCTGAGATTGCTTGCAAGCCATTGATTAACTCATTCAATCCTCGGGAAATATTTTCCAGGTTTGATTTGACATCTTTTAATCCCAAAAGATCTCCCTGACCAGGTATATCTCCTCCGTTAATTAATGATTCAATGGTTTGGCTTTGAGCTTTAAGACCGTTGATTAACTCGGTCGAAGTTGTTTCTTCTGCTAAGGAAATTAAGTTGTCATTGGATTCTTTTAGTCCTTCCAAAACAGATATCTGGCCTTGAAGTAAATCTATCAGACCGTCAATCCCTTCTTGGCTAGATTCTAAACCCGATAGCAGGTTTTGGAGAGCTGAAGCTAACTCAGCGAGGCTCTCAAACTGTCCGGTGTCAATCCCATTAATTATTGCCTGAAGCATGGTTAGTTGAACGCTCATTAAGTCAGAAAGTTTGTCTGTTCCTTCTCTCGTTTTCTTGATACCATTGTAAAGAAGTGTCAGTCCACTTGTAGCTGAAGAAAATTCCTCAAACTGTGAAGGGTCAAATTTTTCTGACAAACCTTTTAAAATTTTGGCTTGAACGGAAGAAAGAAGCCCAAGCCTTTCCATTCCTTCCTTCATTTTTTTAAAATCTTCTTCCAGTTCAATGCTGGGAGCATCTGGCATTTTTGGGATAACTGAGACAATCAGGGGACTAGTTTCAATGTCTTTTCCATCCATTTCAATAGTTGCTGTTGCTTCGGGTTGAGGAAAAATCATCCAGGTGTATTTCATAGTTCCTCCGCTAACTGAAAGCATGCTATTTTTGGTTTCGATGTTACTAAATTTGGCTGCTTTTAGGTCGAGGTTAACAATTACCATTAAAGGCAAATATATTTCTTCAACCTCTTCTTTGTAACTTTCTTCATCAGAACTTAAATAGGAAACTTTTACCTTCTTTTTAATTTTATTTTTTACAGTGAGCTCAATTTTTAAGCGACCATCGCGACCCGCAATTTTTTCTGGTGGGAATTTCTCGTTGTCTAGAAAATAACTGATGTTTAAATCAACGGGAAGCTCTTTTTCGGTTTCAGCACGGTAGTAAAAGTCTTTTTCATCATCAACCTGGATTTTCCAAATAATGTCGTCCTTTATTAACTCTGGCTTTACGTTGTCTTTTAAGGCCTCGACATTTTTTACCTCGCCGTGATCAATAACTTCTAACAAGCCTTTACCTTCTAAACGCAACCAGTCAATTACGATTGTCTTGCTTGGTTTTCCGTCAGGCTCGAGTAAAGCGTAAACAGTTTCATCATCAATTATTCTTTGGGGTTTAACTGGAAGAGGTGCTGAGTACAGAGTGGTGGAAAGAAAAACTGAGGTAAGCAAAAGGAATGCTAGAACAGCATTAAGACTTTTTCTATTTTTTTTCATTTAAAACCCTCCTTGATTTTTTTCAATTGGCCACTTAATGGAAGTCTTTTCAAAAATAGGTTGCCCAATGACTAAGAGAGCAGGTAAAAGAAAAATTACCACTCCCATGCTAATTAAGGCACCACGGCAAATCAGGGTGGCCAGTCCTTTCAACATTCCAATTTTGCTTAAGGTAGCCATTCCAATTGTAGCGGCAAACATTGTTCCGGCACTTACTAGAATTGACTGCGATGATTCCTCAACGGCTTTTTTAATTGCCTGGAAGCGGTTTTGACACTTTTTAACTTCTTCTTCAAAGCGGGAAATCATTAAAATTGCGTAATCCACAGTTGATCCAAGCTGTATAGCTCCAATGGCTAAAGCAGCTATAAAGGAAACTTTGCTTCCGGTGAAGGCTGAAATACTTTGGTTTAAGAAGATAGCTAACTCAATTGCACTGATCATTATTATAGGTATGGTGATTGAACGAAAAGCTATGGCTACTATAAGGAATATTGCAATAAGAGAGACAAAGTTTACTCGGTTAACATCTTCCTCAAAGATTTTTTCTAAATCTTTTAATAGCACTGCCGAGCCAGTAATATAAGTTTGGGTAGAGTTTTTGTCGGCAACTTTCTGGAGGGATTTTATTGTTTTTTCCGCTCTATTATCAGTTCCTCGGAATTTTAAGTCAACTGAGCAATAGGTATAGTTGTCAGAGAAAAAAGCTTTTTTTGCATCTTCTGGAATGAATTCCTGAGGCAGTAAAGGGTCAACAAGTTTTGGATAACCAAAGACTGCGCTCACGCCGCTAATTTTTTCTGCCTTCGATACCGTATCGTAAAGCTGGTTTAAAGTAAAGGGCTCTTTCATAACCAAAAAAATAGTTTCTCTTTTTCCGAACTTCTCTCCCAAGAGGTCTTGAGCTTTGATTGAAGGAAGGTCTTTAGGCATGCCTTCTTCAAGATTAAAGCTTTTCTCAACTTTAATGTATCCAAAAATGGCAGGAATAAATAGGAATAAAAAGATTGCACCAATGAGTGCTGAGTGTTTTGCTATAAACTGCCCTACCCATTTAAAGTTAGGAATATAGGACCGATGGGCTATTTTTTGAATCATAGGGTCGAAGACGAGAAGAAGAGCGGGCAAAATCGTGAGATTGCAGAGAAGGGTAATGAAAACGCCTCTTGCCAGCGTAAGACCCATATCAACTCCTAAACCAAGCTGCATGGCTGATAGAGCCAAAAATCCAGCCACTGTGGTTAGAGAAGCAGAAGAAATAGCCTTAAAGGTCGCAACAACTGCTTTTTCCATTGCTTCTTCATCAGGTAGCTTTTCTCTCTCTTCTTCGAAGCGATGGTAAAGAAAAAGTGCATAGTCCATTGTTACAGCAAACTGAAGCGAAAAAACGATAGCACTGGTAAGATAAGATAGCTCCTGGTTTAGATAGAAGGAAAGCCCGAGATTGTAAATAACGCCAAAACAAATGGTTATAACAAAGAGAAATGGGACAATGATTGAGGGAATGGTCAGCACAAGAACCAGCCCTACAAGCAACAAAGAAGTCAAACTGTATTTTACCCGGTCACTTTTCATCACTTCTTCGAGGTCAAGAGAAGAAGCTATCGTTCCCGCAAGGTAAGCTTTTTTTCCTTTTAAGAGCGCTTTGATTTTTTTAAAAGCTTCTTTGGTTGATGGAGCAGAAGGTGAGTCTTTAAAGCTTACCTGCATGAGGGTCGCATTTTTGCTGTAATAATTATTTATTACTTCTTTTTGCCAGAATTCTCGAGGAATGGTAACGTCTGTAAAATCAGTAACCCAGGAAACCTTTTTAACTCCAGGTATTGCTTCAATCTCTTTCTTTATTCTTTCCGCTTGAATATCTGAGATATTTTCAATGATGAGCTGGGTAGTTGCACCAAGACCAAATTTCTCCCGAATTATTTTCAGGCCCTTAACTGAATCAAGCCTCTCAGGCAAATAGGAAAGTATATCGTAGTTTACCCGCGTATTTAGAATTCCAAATATTCCTAAAACTGCCAGAAAAATGGCTAACAAGAGGATTTCCACCCGTTTTTGGACTACTTGATGAGCAAGAAATCTAATCATTTCTTAATAATTCCATGAAGAAATATTTCGGTGTTAATTTTAGAAAGTTTTTTAGCAGAATAGGTTTTGAGTTCGCTTGGTGGAATTTGTCGGCCGAAAACATTTCGAGCAGCTACATAAGTGGTTAACATTCCAAAGAGGGAAATAGCGGAAATTCTGGGGCTAAAGTCGCGAAAAGCTCCTTTTTTTATCCCTTCTTCAATTACTGAGGCTAAAATATCAATTATTTTCCGGCTTTGCTTGATTACAAAAGCGGCTGTTTCGCTTTCTGGGTTTGAAGTTTCTCTCGCTAAAATTTGAATTAAGTGCTCTTCATTAAGTAATAGCTCAAAGTAGCTTTTAACGAATTCTTCAATTTTTTTAGTAGGGCTTTTTTGAGATGCGATAGCTTTTTTTAGTTGCACCAATACCAGATCAAGGCTCTTGCTTAAAAGTTTTTGGTAAAGTTCTTTCTTGTCTTTAAAGTAGTAAAAAATTAAACTTTTGGAAATGCCAGCTGTCTCAGCAATTTCTTGCAGAGAAACGCCGCGATAACCATTTTTGGCAAAAGATTCTTCAGCTACTTTTAAGATATTATCAAGGTTGTTTTTCCTTTCCAAGTTCATGTCCTCTTCAATGTATTTGACTGACCAGTCAGTCAATAAGTTTTATTATACTAAATTTTTTTTTGTTTTTTGCCATCAGTTTTTAATAAAATAGCCTAAGAAACTTTAATACTCTCTACATT
>FMSI01006606.1_pt1 | contig 23688 bp, 19 predicted proteins | sample 1504471 | NCBI WGS metagenome assembly FMSI01 (sample SAMEA4475357, study PRJEB15587) | soil metagenome | biome: Soil; feature: Field | place: India | collected 2015-03-11 | depth 0 m
CCCCCCCGCTCGCAGGAGAGGGTGCTTGGGCGACTGCCTGACTTGCCGGCATACCATCCCTACGTGTTGGCCATAGAGCACTCCCCGAGTCATTGTTCTGTACCTTTGCTTCATGCGCGGTGCATTCCTTCCCCTTGAACAGGTGCAACGTGCTCACCGTCTAGCCGCCAGGATGCCACTCGGCACGAAGGATGCTCATGATCAACACATCCTGGTCATTCCCGCGTTGGTAGGCGGCCTGGCGCAAACGGCCTTCTAAACACGAAGCCGGCCTTTTCCTAGCAACGAATGGCGCGTTGATTCTCGACATTCACCAGCAGGGAAATGCGATTGAGATTCAAGGTCTCGAAACCATGCCGCGCCAAGAGATGGATGACCTGTGCGCCATGTCCCTTGCCCAGTATGACCTGTCGCCAATGAACAGGCCAACCTCGGCGCTGCGGGAATGCCGGTCAATATCCATGAAACCGGCGTTGCCGATTAGTTTCCAGGAGTCGCCTTTTCTTGCATCTCGATTGCCGGTGGTCTTTCCTCGGGCGAAGCCTTGAGCACGTTCTCGAACCATAGTTCCTCCGCCGCGTGCGAAATTGGCAAGTCGGAGACGAGGTAGAGACGCACCTGGGATCGTTCAACCACTGGTCGCAGAGGGCAGGTCGGCGCGCTCAATGGGGCGGAGACACACGCGAACGCCGTAAATCATATCGCTATACTTGCGAATTCAGGCTGTTATTACCGGAAGGAGGAGGCTTTGCCTTTCTGAGATGTGGCTGTCTCTTGGTATAATTGACGGGCAATGAGCAAGAAGTATTATCTTTGGACGGAAGGTTGCCAGATGAACGTGGCGGATTCGCGTCGCGTCGGCGCTGTGCTGGAGCGCTTGGGCTATGAGTTCACGCCGCAGGCCGACGACGCGGACGTCATTGTCCTGAATACGTGCGTGGTGCGCCAGTCGGCGGAAGATCGGGCGTACGGGCGTTTACACTCCCTCCGGCCGCTCAAGGCGCGCAAGCCAAACCTGGTTATCAATGTGATGGGTTGCCTGGTTGGGGTGCGCGGGAACGAGTCGTTGCGGGAACGCTTTCCCTATGTGGATGTCTTCTCGCCGCCGTCGGATGTTGGCCCGCTCCTCGCGTTTCTGATGCAGGAGGAGGCGCGTGCTCTGGAGAAGCAACGGTGGGATATGCTGACGAGGACGTTGGAGGCGGAATCGCTCTTGCCGGCGCACGAGCGCGGAAAGCTGGCCTCGGCGCACGTGCCGGTGGTGTTGGGTTGCTCCCATGCCTGCACGTTTTGTGTCATCCCGTCGCGGCGCGGCGGGGAGCGTTCGCGACGCGTGGGCGAAATCGTGACCGAGGTGCGGGCTTTGGTAGCGCAGGGTGTGCGCGAGGTCACATTGCTCGGGCAGATCGTGGATCGCTATGGTCAGGATATTCCCAATGGGCCGAATCTGGCCGGTTTGTTGCGTGTCCTGCACGAGATGGAGGGGCTGGAGCGAATTCGCTTCCTGACCTCGCACCCTTCCTACTTTGGGGATGAATTGCTTGAGGCGGTGGCGACTTTACCAAAAGTGATGCCGCATATCGAGATACCCGTGCAGGCCGGCGATGATGAAATTCTGAGGCGTATGCGGCGTGGCTATACCCAGGCAGATTATCGCCGCGTGGTGGCGCAGATTCGGCGCGCGTTGCCGGAATGCTCCATCGCGACCGATGTCATTGTGGGCTTTCCGGGGGAGACGGAAGCCCAGTTTATGGAAACCTATCGTCTTCTGGCCGAGCTACGGCTGGACGTGGTGCATGTGGCGCGCTACTCGCCGCGGCCGGGCACAGTCGCGGCGCGCCGTTACCCCGACGATGTGCCCGAAGGAGAAAAAATGCGCCGCTTCCGCATGATCGAGCAATTGCAGGAGCAAGTCGCTGCCGGAATCAACGCCCGCTATCTAGGTCAAAAAGTGGACGTGTTGTTTGAGGAGAAGGAGAAAGGTCGTTGGCGTGGCCGCACGCCAACGAACAAACTGGTTTTCGTCGAAAGCGAGAGGGATTTGCGCGGCCAGATTTTGCCGGTGACGATCACCTGGAGCGGCCCCTGGTCTATGCAGGGAAGACTGGCGTGAGGGCGCCCGGCCTCCGGCTTTACCCGGGCTGGATCGTTTCATCGCTGCGCCTCGACCAGTAATTCCACGCGTGCGATCGGCGCGCTCAGACTGTAGACGGAAAACGCAAAGGGGATTTGCTGACCGACTTCCTGTGCCGCCTCCCAACGCCTGACTCCTATGGCGTTGTCATGTACATCATAGGCTACTGCCAGAATCCATAGTTTGCGGGCGGGGACGTCTGCCGTTTCCAGTACCACCAGTCCGGAAAGGTGAGCGCTGCGTCCATCCCAATCAATCTTGACTAGCACGTTGCGCGCGAGAGCCGGCAGGTAACGCGTGTCACTTGCCAGGAGACGGTATGCCGTCAGGATTCGCGCCGCGGCGCGCGCATGGACAGGGGTAGGCGCGGGGAAGAACGCCGTTGCCGCGATCGCGCGCCCAGGCGGGACGATGTCCAGCGGCGCGAAGGCGACTTGCCGGCTGATCTCCTGGCCGTTTTCGTCTTGCAGCACGAACAGGATGGATAGGTTTTCGACCGTTTCGGCGTAGTCGTTGACGATGAGCGCGAGGCACCACAGCCCTCCCTCGCGAGTCGGATAACAAGTCGTCTGGCGAATCCGCAAGGGTACGGGAGTGGGGGTAGGTTCGCCGGGGAGGGTGCTCCCCAGGGGAATGACCAACGTGGCGCCAACCGGTAAGGCATTGGGGTTGACGTTCGGGTTCGCCGCGCGTAGCGACTCCAGGGATACGCCGAACTTTTCGGCAATGGCAATCAGGGTATCGCCTAGGGCGATCACATGGATAACTGGCGTAGAGGTAGGTGGGATGATGTCCAGCGGCGCCAGCAGGGGGGTGGGTGAACCGGTCGGCGAAGGCGTGGAGGATGGGACGGGCGACGAAACAACGGTCTTGATGGGCGCATCCGCCTTTTGACCTTCTGGAGATGAGCCGCAAGCGACAGATAGAATGGCCAGGAGAAGGAAAAGGGAGCGACAGGACATGGGAATATGGCCGGGAGTCAGCGGACGAAGAGGGAGATGCTTTCGATATGGCAGGTTTGCGGGAAGAGATCGAATAGGGTCGTTTCGAGCAGCCGGTAACCGTGTTGGGTTAGACGCGCCGTGTCGCGCGCAAGCGTGGCCGCGTCGCACGAGACGTAGGCGAGGAAGGACGGCGCAAGATGGAGCAACCCTTCCAGGGCTTTTTTTGCCAGACCGACGCGCGGCGGGTCCACGATAGCCACGTCAATATGCTCGTGCAGGCCGGGCAACACCTCCTCCGCCGGCGCCTCGTAGAGTTCGATGTGGTCGAATTCCTGCAAGTTGACGGCAAAGTCCTCGCAGGCAGAGGGCGAGAGTTCGATGCCAATCAGCCGTCCGACATGTGGCGCCAGGAAGGCGCTGAACAAGCCGACGCCACAGTACACATCCAACACGGTCATCTTGGGCGTGAGCGGCAGGCGGCTCAGTAAGTAGCCGACCATGTTGCCGGCCATGGGCGTGTTGACTTGGAAGAACGAGGTCGCCGAAACGCGAAAGATGCGCCGCGCCGGCGGCGACGTCGCCGCCTCTACTTCCATGAGAAGATGGTCCTCGCCTGCCAGGACAAGGGCATGTTCTTGCCAGACGTGTACGGCGGAAATTTCGGCCTCGACGGACAGCGCTGGCGGCGATGGCGAATCGGATTCGAGCACCAACAAAATCTCTTCATTTGCCCCAAGTCGTAGCCCGATCCGCTGTAACGTCATGCCGGCTGCAAAGTCGAGCAGTGGCCAGAGAGCGTTGAGCGGCGCTTCCGGTAAGTGACAGTCGGAGATCGCCACTACCGCGTCTGCGGCAACGGGAAGGGCGCCGATGAAGCCTACCTTTCCCTGTGGAGTGAGGTGAAACTGGATATGGTTGCGGTATTCCCATTCTCTCGGCGAGGGGATGACCGCGCGCAGGGGTGGGTCGGGGATATGACCGTTGCGCGTCAGTTGTTCGCGTAAGAGGTCGCTTTTTGCCTCCAGTTGCGCAGCGTAAGGCAGGTGCTGGTACTGGCAGCCACCGCAGGCCGCGGTGTTCTTGCCGGCCTCTGGCCGGAAGAAATGGTTGCAACGCGGCGCGATGCGTTGCGGCGAAGGTTCAAGGATCGTCAGGAGTTCGCCGCGCACGTACCTGCGCTTTTCCTGGCGAAGGCGCACTTCCACGAGTTCGCCTGGCAACGCGTAAGGGACAAAAATCACGCGCCCATCGGGCAGATGCCCCAGGGTGTCGCCGCCATAGGCAAAGCGTTCCAAGCGAACAATCCAGTGCTCGGAAACCATGGTTTGGCTGCCATGGGTGGGCCGCGCAGGGTCAGCGGCTTACCAGAGTCAGCAATTGGTCCTGAAAGAATGAGAGGATGACCAGAAGAAGCACGAACGTTCCGGCTAGGATTCCGATGCGACGCAGGTCACGCTTGACCTGCGTGTAATCCGGGTTGAATTCAATCGTCTTTGCGATGGAAACTTTGATGGCCGGGGCCGCGCGTTTGCGTTTCTTACTCATGGGTTTTCTCCTAGGGAGTTTGCAATCTGGCGAAGACAACGTAGCGCTTGTTATCTACTAAATATGGATGGCAGGTAATCAAGGTCAACGTTGGTTCGCGGGTTGGCGCCATCACTTCTACCTGCGTTGGCTCAACGATCTGGCTGCCGGTGACCACATAAACGAACTGTCGTTGGGCGGTGAAGATCAACACCAAGTCGCCTGGTTGCAGTTTTTCTAGATAACGGAAGACTTCGCCATAGACGTCGTTGTGGCCAGTGAGGACGAGGTTGCCTGGCTGTCCGGGGTTGGCGGAGCCGATGTGCTGCCCCACGCCTTTTTTTAGCTGTTCCCAGCCATCGCCCTGAACAATGGGCGCGTCCACGTTGATGGCCGGGATTTTAATACGCACGGCTTGCTCCGGTCCTGGCGTTGGGACGGGCAAACTGGCCAGCGACCGTACCAGCGGGCGCAGGTGTTCGGGGATTTCGGCCTCGTTTGGCTGCGCGCCTTGCGGCGAGGTGGGCGGCGTATGCCCGCCGGGCAAGACGACGGCAGTGATCAGCGGCGTAGGCGAGGCGGACTGCTTCAGGGCGGCGGCCACCTCTTGATTCAACGTGCGTAGCAGCCCTAGGCCGTTGAGCAACACGCCGAGCAAGCCGATCACGGCCAACACCTCCACCGCGACCAAGAGACGATCGTACCAGCGGCGGCGCGGCGGCAACGTAGTCGGCTTTGCTTCGTCTGCCTCTGTGCTGGGGAGGACGGGACGCCAGAAGCTCTGTTCTTCGGGAGGCAGGTCTGGCGCCAGGATGACCGTCCGCCCTCTGCGGCGGAATCGTTCCAGACGTTCGCGGCGGACGCTACGTCGCTTTTCGACCAGCAGGCGACGCAACTCATGCAGGCTTAACGCTTCTACGTCCTTGCCTTTTGGCATGAGCGCAATTATATCAGAGTTAGCAAGCCGGCTCAGGCATAGAGCGACGGCTTCTAGAATACCCTTCCTTTCCCTTGCATCTCCTCGGAAAATTTCTCTTTATTCGCCAGGCAAGCGGTGTTTCTGCTGGGGGTCTTGACCGACTAGTGCTTGCCTACAAGGTGGACGTGACGCAAGGCAATCGCCGGGCCGCGCGTCACGGCGGAGCGAATCTGCTCGGCGATCTTCTGACGTTCATTCGGGTTTTCCGTACCTACCTCCGCCACCATCGCTGCATCTTCTGTTCCCGTCGCCTCGTTGAACATGCCAAATGCCCAAGATCGGCCAGCATGTCCAGGTCTTGGGTAGATATGTTTACCCCACGATGATGAGGCCTTTCTTGCGACTGATGACGTATGGTTCCTCGCCTACCAGATACCCGTAATCGCCGGTGGGATAACGGTCATCGAGAAAGGCCTTTTCTGTGGCGTCGGGGTGGTTGTAAGGGCCGGTCCACCGTGCAATTGCCGTGCAAAGCCACCTCGCCGGTATACCGTTCGGGGAGCGGTTTTCCCTTCTCGTCGAGGATACGGACTTCGGTGTTGGCGATAGGCCTGCCATAACCCAACATACGAACATATTCGGATGACCAGGCTGAGGCGGGCAGGCAATGCGTTCGATTGGCAGGCTGTCGCAATCAACGTCTTCAAGGGCCAGCCCTTGTTGTAGGCAGCAGTGATCTTGCCGTTGCATACTACGAGCGCAGAACCATGCCGGGGGAAAAGGAGAGCGCATTCCGGGACACGAAGTGCTTGACCGTCCTTCGGTGGCAAGGTAAAATCGCAGAACCTCATATGGGATTGCTATGGACATCTATCGCTTCGTCGTGTGCTTCAAGGCGACCTCGGATCCGCGTAGCGCCGCCTCGCTGGCAGATGCGCGCGCGTTGGGCTTTACGCAACTGACGCGTCTGGAATGTCACGACCTGTATTTCGTCGAGGGGCAACTCGCCGAGCGCGAGCTGGAACAGCTGGCGCATCGCTTGCTGTACGATCCGGTCACGCAGACTGTGGAATGGACGGCGTTGCCTGCCCGGCCAATGCTGGCGCCGGGAGGCGCAGTCACGGTGGAGGTTGCTCTGCGTCCTGGCGTGACCGATCCTGTGGCCGACGAATTGGTCCGCGCTGCGCACGAGTTGGGGCTGACCGGCGTCCGGCGCGCCTCGACCGGTTTCCGTTACCTGATTCATAACGCGGACGAAGAAGTTGCCCGCCGTCTGGCGCAACGTCTGCTGGCAAACGTTGTCATTCATCGCTGGACACTTGGTGAGATTGAGCCGGCCTTTCCACAGGAGGCCGAGTCGAGCGGCGAGGTGGAAATGATCCGCTTGCGCGGCGCAAGTGACGAAGAACTTTTGCAAGTTTCGCGTCAACGGCGCGCCGCGCTTGACCTGGTCGAAATGCAGACGATTCGAGCCTACTGCGAGCGTGAAGGACGCGATCTGACCGACGTGGAGTTCGAAACCATCGCGCAAACCTGGTCGGAACATTGCGTGCATAAGACGTTCAAAGCCAGGATACAGGTTATCCGCGAGCGTGGGGATGGCTCGGCCTCGTTCATCGAGGAGATCGATTCGATTTTCAAGACGTACATTCGCCGAGCGACTGAGGAGATCGGCGCGCCGTGGCTGCTCTCTGCCTTCGTGGATAACGCCGGCATCGTTGACCTGGACGGCGAACATGAGGTCTCGTTCAAAGTTGAGACGCACAATCACCCCTCGGCCATTGAGCCGTTCGGCGGCGCGAACACCGGCGTCGGCGGCGTGATTCGCGATGTGCTCGGAGTCTCCCATAAACCTATTGCCAACACGGACGTGCTGTGTTTTGGGATGCAAAACGCCTCCTTCGAGGAATTGCCGGCCGGCGTTTTGCATCCGCGTCGCGTCCTTTCGGGGGTTGTGGCTGGGGTGCAGGATTACGGCAACAAGATGGGCATCCCGACCGTCAACGGCGCGATTCTCTTCGATCCCGGCTACGCGGCCAATCCCCTGGTCTTTTGTGGAACGATAGGCATTGCCCCGAAGGGTTGTCATGTGCGCTCGCCGCAAAAGGGTGATCGGGTGATTGTCCTGGGCGGGCGCACCGGCCGTGATGGCCTACGTGGGGCGACGTTTTCTTCTATGACCATGGATGCCCAAACCGGCGAGGTTTCCGGCTCGGCGGTGCAGATCGGCAACCCCATTGTGGAAAAGGGACTGGTGGATGTTATCCTGCCGGCGCGCGATCGGCATCTGTACCATGCCATTACTGATTGCGGCGCGGGCGGTTTGTCCTCGGCGGTTGGAGAGATGGCGGCGGAGATCGGCGCCGAGGTGGACTTGACTCGCGTGCGCCTCAAGTACCCCGGCCTGGCGCCCTGGGAGATCTGGCTTTCGGAAGCGCAAGAACGCATGGTACTGGCCGTTCCGCCGGCCAATTTACCGCAGTTACAGGAATTGTGTGACACCTACAATGTGGAGCTGACCGACATCGGCGAGTTCACCGGCAGTGGGAGGTTGGTCGTCCGTTATGGCGAGAAGGTTGTGCTGAACTTGGACAACGAATTCCTCTACCGAGGCCTTCCGCAACGCCGCTTGCGCGCGGTTATTCGAGAGAACCAAGCGGAAGCAGGCCCCCTTCGTCCATTCCCGGTGGATTGCGATTACGCTTCTTTCCTTCTCAAACTCCTTGCTCACCCCAACATTGCCTCCAAGGCGGCTGTTATCCGTCTTTACGATCACGAAGTGCAGGGTGGGACGGCGATCAAACCCCTAACCGGCGCGCAGAACGATGGCCCTGCCGATGGTTGTGTGCTCAAGCCGGCAGAGGCCAAAGGCCGCACGGGGATTGTGATTGCCAATGGAATCAATCCCGAGTACGGCAAGCGAGACGCTTATCGCATGGCGCTGGCAGTGGTGGATGAGGCGATACGCAACGCAGTCGCGCTCGGCGCGGATCCAGCGCGCATCGCCTTGCTCGACAATTTCTGCTGGGGCGATCCGTTGCGCCCGGAAACGCTTGGCTCGCTGGTAGAGGCTGCGCGTGGCTGTTATGAGGCAGCGCGTCTTTTCGGCGCGCCGTTCATTTCGGGTAAAGATTCGCTCAACAACGAGTACCTTGGCGCAGATGGCCTGCGTCACGCTATTCCACCCACGTTGCTGATCTCCTCTCTGGGTGTCTTGGATGATGTTACTCTCGCCATCACGCCGGATTTGAAAGCGGAAGGAGATTACCTGTACCTTGTAGGCAATTTCCAACCTTCCTTTGGCGGTTCGCACTTCAACCTGGTAGCGTCCGAGGAGATCGAGGAGGGCGTTCCTTTGTTATCTCCCATCACGCCGCAAGTGTACCGCTCCCTGCACCGGGCTGTGCGTGCGCGCCTGGCGCGGGCCTGCCACGACCTCTCGGAGGGCGGCCTGGCCGTCGCCGCGGCGGAAATGTGCCTCGCCGGACGACTTGGATTACGGCTACACTTGCCGATCGGTGAGGTAGGGCGCGCTCTCTTTGGCGAAACGACCGGCTGCCTGCTGGTGGAGGTCGCGCCGGAAAAGGCGTCGGCCTTCGAGGCTTGCTTCGCCGACTTGCCCTGTCGGCGCCTAGGGTTGGTGTTGGCAGAACCTGCACTCGAAGTCTATGAGCAAGAGAGGCTCCTCTTCACCCTTCCGGTTTCAGAAGTGCTTGCTGCCTGGCAAACGCCTCTGCAACCGACCTCATAACGCGCCGGACGTTTTCTCGATATGCGACCGAAAGCCCTGATCCTCTTCGCTTCTGGTACTAACCGCGACCGCGATGTGGCCGAGGCCCTGACTCTGGCCGGCGCGGAACCGGAAATTGTTCCCTTGCATGCCCTGCGCGTCGGGCTTCGCCGCTGGCGCGACTATCAGTTGCTGGCGCTTCCCGGCGGTTTCTCCTATGCCGATGCGTTGGGCGCGGGCCGGCTGCTGGCCGTGGACCTGCAAGCCTACTTTGCCGACGAGATACACGAATTCATTGCGGCCGGCAAGCCGGTCATCGGCATCTGTAACGGCTTCCAGGCATTGGTCAGGGCGGGCGTCTTGCCGGGCGGAGAAATCCCAACAGGTGAAGCGACCCTGACCTTCAACGCCTCTGGCCGCTTCGAGTGTCGTTGGGTGACCCTGCGTCCGGTTTCCCAACGTTGCCTTTGGACGCGCTGTCTGACAGAGTTGATTGAGTGCCCGGTGGCACATGGCGAAGGTAATTTTCAAGTCGGTCAACCGGCGCTTCTGGAACGGCTGGTTGCCCAGGACCAGGTGGCCCTGACGTATGTTTTTCCCGATGGCTCGCCGGCACGGGGAGGATATCCAACCAATCCCAATGGTTCGGTGTTGGATATTGCTGGCGTTTGCAACCCGTCTGGCAACGTGCTTGGCCTCATGCCACATCCCGAAAACCACATTTACGATTGGCAACATCCGCAGTGGACGCGCGGCCTGGCGCGTGATAGCGGATTAGCTTTATTCCGAAACGGCATTACCTATGTGGAGGCGCTATGATTTCAGAACAGCAGCTTAAGGAACTTCTCCCACTGGCGCTGGCAGAGACCAACCTTCCTTTGCCAGATAAGGGCTCGGGCAAGGTGCGCGATTGGTATACCTTGTCAGATGGCAGACGATTGCTGGTCACGACCGACCGGCTTTCGGCCTTCGATCGCATTCTGGGGCGCGTGCCCTATAAAGGACAGGTGCTCAACCAGTTGACGAACTGGTGGTTTAGGCAGACGCAATCCATTCTCCCTAGTCACCTTGTCGCAGAACCGGATCCAAACGCTTCCGTAGTGGAAGTGGTCGAGCCGTTCCTTGTGGAAGTTATCGTGCGCGGCTACATCACCGGTGTGACTACCACAGCGCTCTGGTATCGTTACTCGCTGGGCGAGCGAGAAATTTACGGCTACCGTTTCCCGGATGGATTGCGCAAGAATTCGCCTTTGCCGGAGCCAATTATTACGCCGACCACGAAAGGCCTAGCCGGGGCGCATGATGAGCGCCTCACCTGCGCCGAGGTGGTCGAGAAGGGCTTGCTGGATGCCAATACGTGGGAGCAGGTACAGGCAGCAGCCCTGGCTATCTTCAAACTCGGGCAAGCGGTTGCTTCCCGCGCCGGCCTGATTCTGGTAGATACGAAATATGAATTCGGCCGCGCCGCTGACGGACGTGTGATGTTGATTGACGAAGTCCACACTCCCGATTCCTCCCGCTTCTGGAAGGCCGACACGTATGAACAGCAACTTGCCGCAGGCGAGGAGCCGGAGAACTTTGATAAGGAATTTGTCCGCGTGGCCTATGCGGAAAAGGGGTATCGCGGCGATGGCGAGATTCCCCCCATGCCTGATGAGCTGTGGGTTGCGGCCAGCCAACGGTACATCGCCATTTATGAGATGCTTACCGGCGAACCGTTCATCGCAGGTGAGTATCCGGTCGAGCCGCGCCTAATGGCGAATCTGCGCGCCGCGGGGATTCTCGGCGCTTGAATCGTGCTACCGATGTTTTGATGGGCAAGCGGCGAGGGAATTGTATTTTCCTCGCCGCTTGTCGTTTCTGGGCGCGCCGTGGCGCTCTTACCCTTTCAGGAATTCTTCCACAGCCGCCTTGCTCACGCGGTAGGCGTTCCCAACCTTCTTGGCCTTCAGGCTGCCGTCTCGGATCGCTGCCAGGATGTCTTCCTCGGAGACCTTCAGGTATTGAGCGACTTCTGCAGGAGTCAGGACATCGGGTATGGCCGCGCTGGCGCGCGTCGCAGGCGCGGCTGCTGCACCCTGCAAGGCCTGCCCCATTAAGTTGCCGATTCCCACGCCCGCACCGATTCCGGCGGTCAAACCTGCGCCGCCGCTTGGATTCTGGGCTGCGTCGCGCATGGCGTCGGCGGCCTGCAATTGCGTATAGGTCGCCATATCGAGCATGCCCATGTCGCGCAACTCCTGCGCTGATTTCTCTGAAGGCTTCAGATTGGCGATGAGGAATGCCTTGACGGTCAGCCCGATGGCATTGAAGTCGTCCTCGATTTCGGAGCGAATGTAGCCGGCCATTTCCTGCGTCTTAGCCAGCAACTGAGGAAGGTTAAACTTGGCGCCCCACTCGTTGAGTGTGTCCTGCAACTGACCAAGAATGATGTTGCGCAGACGTTCTTCAATGTCTTCCATGCGATAGGAGGCTTTCTTACCCACAATCTGCGTGACCAGTTGCATGGGGTCCTTGACCTCAAAGGAATACGTGCCGAAGCCTTGCAGCAACGCGACGCCCAGCCCCATGCCGGGGTTGCTGACCAGAATCGGCTGCGGCGTGCCCCATTTGCGATTCGCAAACTCTTTCATAGAGACAAAGTACACTTCTGCCGGAAAGGGGGTCCGGTCGTTAAAGGCCTTGCCGATGAGGTCAATCAATTTGGGGATGTTCGCGGTCGCGATGACATGTCGCCCCGGGCCGAAAACATCGAGAGCCAAGCCATCGCGGAAGAAAACCGCCGCCTGCCCGCTGCGGACAATCACATGGCTGCCAATACGATAATCGCCAATGGATGTGTCATCGGGGAAACGGTGAACCAATTCGTTTTCCATCTCGTTGGCGTATTCGATGACGTCAAAAATGCGTGCCATATGCTTATCTCCTTGAATGAAGTAAAAGGACAAACTACCCCTCTAGGTCATTATACTGTATTTTGTAAAAAAGATTTCCATAAAGAGGAACGCTATCCAAATATACGCCTGGCGAGGGGAAAGGTTTCTTTACACGGCATGCAAAGATGGCAGCACAATCGCTACAGAGCCACACCGCCGACGGCTCTTGCGTGCGCCCTTTCTTACCTGACTATAACTTTGGCCTGTTTGGCGCAGTTGCTCTCTCCCCCTTTGGGGCCTGGAAAAAAGCGTTTTTTTGTTTGCGGCTTTCAAGCCGGTCTCGTTCTTGACGTTTTTTCCCGCCAGAACCATAAAAACGCCCAACATGGAGCAAGATTGTGATGGCCAGAAGGCCTGTCTTATAGGACTGTAGGACAGCTTGTCGAGCAGGATGGTAAGATGGCCTTTCGAGGCTGTCGCAGAAAAAACGGAGAATTGCTGCTTTCTTTCCGTTGCGCTTGACAGGAGACCTGTTTTCGAGTATCAGTAATCCAAATTGTTGTCGGATGTGAGCCGGCCGGTACGTCTACGCGCCTCAGGGGATACTCGTTGGGAACCTGTTTATGGAGGAAATATGTTCAAAAGGGTCGGTGGGTTTGTCTTGATCTTCCTTGTTCTATGGATGGGAAATGGTTGCGGGCAAGCGCCGAGGGCGACCTCGACGGCAGCGCCTACCGCGACCTCCGCGCCAGAACTGCCCGTCATTACGGCAGTCGAACTCAATCGCCAGGAGGTGCCACGTTACGAGTCGCTAGAAATTGTCGTGACACTCGTAGCGGACTACAGCAATCCTTACGATGCCCGTCAGGTCAAACTGGACGGCCTTTTTATGGCGCCCGACGGTCGGCAAGTGACGGTTCCCGGTTTCTGGGACGGCGAGATCGCCTGGCGTGTGCGTTTTACCCCCTGGCAGGAAGGCGTCTGGCGTTATCAATTGACCGTGTCCGACTCGCGCGGCGTCAGCGCGCCGGTCGAGGGCACATTCATGGTCATTTCCTCGGACTTGCACGGATGGTTGCAGGTGGGGTCGTGGGTCAATCCCGCGTATAGCCCGCATTATCTTGTTTACCACGATGGCACACCCTTTTACGGCATTGGGTTCTGTGAAGCCCTGAATATCCTTATTGATCGCTTTGATGCGGAAAAGGGGGTTGTGCTGTTCGACAATATGAAAGCTGCGGGTGCAAATTACGTCGTCTGGTGGCCGTTTTACACCCATTCGCCATTCAGCAGCCGCTACGATCAGTATAATGTTGCTAACCTCAAAATGATAGACACCATTGTTGCCAATGCGCAGGAAGAGGGTATCTTCCTGATTTTTACCGTTTGGGACCATCCTGGATTGCGGACGAAGAACCACCCTTGGGGCAACGGCCAATGGGATCGCAACGGTTTTAGCAAACTGGGAGGGATTGACGATTTCTTCGTCTCGGAGGAAGCCTGGACATGGCAGGAGAACCTTTATCGCTATATCATCGCCCGCTGGGGATACAGCACTGCCATTGGCATGTGGCAGACAGTCTCTGAGATCAACGGGACGAACGCTGGCGCGCAAACTAACCCCTGGCACGAGAAAGTAAATGCCTACTTCGTCCAGAACGACCCCTATCGTCACCCAACAACGGCCAGCATGTCGGGCGACGTGGATTGGCCCGAAGGGCATCGAGCAATGGACGTGCCGCAGGTGCATCTCTACGACTTCCGGAACGGGGGGATACAGGGCGACGCGGTGAAGGCGGCGGAGATTCTGGCGCGTTGGACCTTACGGATGTGGCAGCGTGACGACAAACCCAACTGGGTAGGTGAATTCGGAATGCCGGGCAATGCTTACTACCCGGAGCTGTTCCACAACTCGATCTGGGCTGCGCTGGCGGCAGGTGCTGCATTGACCCCAGCCGAATGGAACAGCGGTGGTTCCTGGGGGCGTCCGACGGAGGAGATGTACGCCGATATGAATCGCCTGGCGCGCTTTGTGGCTGACATTCCCCTGGCGCATTGGAATCCTGCCCCGCTGCAGATTGTAAGCCGCGATCCCCGGGTGCGCGGCTGGGGCGTGGCAGGCGCGGCGGGAGGTCTCTTCTGGGTGCAGGATTTCTCGCCGGAAGGAAAACCTCTCGAAACAGCGCGCCGGGAATGGTCTATTCGCCGTGGTGTGGAGGTGGAGATTCGAGGCCTGCTCGAGGGCGATTACCTCGTGTACCCTTACGATACCTGGCAAGGCGTTTACTTGGAGACGTTGGAGGTATCTTGCGCGCCTGATCAACCATGCCTCCTGGCGCTCCCTGGTTTTAGAGCGGATATGGCATTTCGACTGGAGCGAAAATAGAGCACTCGGAGCGTGGCGTCGAGGCAGGCAATTGACCATGCATATTCTTTTGATCCATCAAGCCTTTGTCGCTCTCGATGAACCCGGCGGGACGCGGCATTATGAACTGGCGCGCTATCTGGTTGCACATGGACACCGGCTGACAGTCATTGCCAGCCCGGTCAGTTATCTGACGGGGACCGCGCGACACACTATCCCAAGGGAGGAGGAAGCGGACGGCGTCCGAATCCTGCGCGCCTATACCCCGCCCGTGTGGCACAAATCCTTTGTGCATCGGCTCTTGGCATTTTTCTCGTTTATGGCGTCCGCGTTCCTCCTCGGCCTGCGCGTGCGCGAGGTAGATCTGGTCTGGGGCACTTCGCCGCCTATTTTTCAGGGCGTGACTGCCTGGGCGCTGGCGCGGTTGAAACGCGCGCCGTTCCTGTTCGAGGTGCGCGATCTCTGGCCGAAGTTTGCCGTTGCCGTTGGCGTCTTGCGGAACCCACTTTTGATTCGACTTTCGCTCTGGTTGGAGCGTTTCCTGTACCGCCGTGCTGATGCGATGATGGTCAATAGCCCGGCCTACGTCGCGCACGTGCTTGAGCGCGGCGCGCGGCGCGTCGAACTGATTCCGAACGGCGCCGATCCGGCGATGTTTGACCCGGACGACGATGGCGCGGTCTTTCGCGCTCGATATCATTTAGGCGATTCGTTCGTCATCCTGTACGCCGGCGCTCATGGTCTTTCGAACGATTTGGGCGTTGCGTTGGAGGCTGCCGCGCGCTTGCGTGACCGGCCAGATATTCGGTTGGTTTTCCTAGGCGATGGAAAAGAAAAACCCGCTCTGCAACATCAGGCAGCGGCGATGGGCCTGACCAATGTGTTGTTCCTCCCGCCTGTCCCAAAGGCCGAAGTGGCGCAGGCACTGGCTGCGGCCGATGCCTGTCTGGCCATTCTCAAGCCGCTAGAGGAGTACAAGACGACCTATCCGAACAAAGTGTTCGATTACATGGCTGCTGGACGTCCTGTCCTGCTTGCCATTGATGGCGTGATTCGGCGGGTTGTGGAGGACGCCAATTGCGGAATCTTTGTCCGGCCTGGCGATGCAGAAGCATTGGCGCAGGCCATCCGTTTGCTAGCGGAGGACCGTCAGGGAGCGCGCGCGATGGGGCGGCGCGGCCGTCGCTATCTGGAGCAACATTTCAGTCGGTCCGCCCTGGCGGAAACATTCTGTCTCTTTCTGGAAGGAATGCGGGGGTGAAGCCGACGGCGCGTTGGCGTTTGTGGACGGCGAGAACCTTGGTCGGCCTGACGACGGCCTGGAATCTGCAATGTGCGTTGGTCTTCCTGGCAAGGCCGCAGGCGTTCACACCGTCCTTCGAATTGAACGGCGTGAGCGGCGAGGCGGCCGTGCGCGGCGTTGGTATATCCTCTTTGTCATGTGGAACATCCCTTACTTCTCGCCCTATGGCATCCGCTTCGGGGAATGCAACTGGCAGGGCTGGTCGGCGAGACATGGCTTGCTGACTACCCTGCCAGGAGAAAACGCTTTGTTGCGCGCTTCGATTCAACGATTTATTTTCTTTGACGCGGCCGGCTTACTGGTGTTGACATTGGCCTGCTGGCTAACCATCCGACTTATACCCCGGCCATGAACGCCAGTCCCACAACACCCGGTCCCGTGTGGACGCCGATGACCGGGCTGACGCTGGCAAAAAAGGTTTCCACGGGATTCATTTTTGCCGAGGCAGCTTCTAGAAGAGCCTGCGCTTCCGCTTCGGCGTTGGCGTGGACGGCTGCCAGACGAACCGGGGCGCGTCCGGCCACACGCTCGGCCGCTAACTCAATCATCCGTTCGACGGCTTTCGATTTGGTGCGAATCTTTTCTACAGGCTCGATGCGTCCGTCGCGCAGTTCCAACAGCGGTTTGATATTCAGGGCTGTGCCGAGGAAAGCTTGCGCGCCTCCGATTCGCCCACCGCGATGGAGAAATTCCAGCGTATCCACTACGAAGTAAACACCGCTGTTTTGCCGCGCCCTCTCGGCGGCCTGTTTACACTCTTCCAAACTGGCGCCTTGTTGCGCGGCGCGGGCGGCTTGCACTACCTGGAAGCCCATGGCCATCGCCGTCGAAAGCGAATCTACGAGTGCGACGCGCGAGGCGGCTTGCGGCATCATCGCCAGCGCCTGTTCCGCCGATTGCATCGTGCCCGAAAGCTTCGAGGAGATGAAAATTCCCAGCACATCGTAGCCTTGATTGAGAAGGCGTTCAAAGGCTTCTTTCATATCTTGCGCCGATGGCTGGGAAGTGGTTGGCATGGTCTTGGCAGCGGTCAGCCGTTGATAGAATTCCTGCGGCGTGATGTCCACACCGTCTTTGAGGGATTGCTCGCCCCACACAACGAACAAGGGAATGGTGGAAATCGAATATTGTTTCAGGATTGACTCGGGGATGTAGGCGGTGCTGTCGGTTAATACGGCAACGGGTGACATACCTTCCTCCTGGGAAATAGCATGGCTTGTGCCCGATTGTACACGATTTTGGCCTGATTTGGGAGGGAAAAGAGCGGTGCATTTGGCAATCCCCAATGCGCCAATCGAGGGATTTACCTTCTCGGTAGGCAGGTCTTCGCGCCGTGGAAGCGGCGAATCAGGGCTTCGCTCCACGCAACAGGGGAACAAGTTCCGTTTCCATGGCCTCGCGCACGCGGCGAAAATCCTCCGTGTCATCCGTTTGGGCCGGGTCAGGAAAGCCGCGATGGACGCGCTTGCCCTTCCCCAACCAAACCGGACACTCCTCGGCCGCCGAGTCGCAGACGGTCACCACCAGGTCGAAGGTCGCGTTGCGGAATTCGTCCACCGATTTCGAGCGGCCTTCGTGGCGGATGCCGATTTCGGCGAGTGCAGTGATGGCTTTGGGATGAATGTACCCCGCCGGCTTTGTTCCCGCGCTGAAGGCTTGCCACTCGTTCCCCAGCCGCGCGTTGATGATGGCCTCTGCCATTTGGCTGCGACAGGAATTTTCGGTGCAAAGGAAAAGGACTTTGCGTTTTTTGGCTGAAGACTCCGACGAGATGTCTGCCCCCACTGCTGCTGGGAGGCTGAGCAGGAGCAGAACAGTCATGATGACCGCCGAAGAGAGGCACCACAAGCATACGGCGCGAATGACGAATATCTCCAGCAGAGTCAAATAAATCGAAAAGGACACGCCAAATAGGGACAGGATGAAGTGCGCCAGAGCGGCCGCTCGCCGCAGATAGGGCAGGAAGCGCCGCCCTCCCCAGGCCGCGAGAAGGGTCAGATAACCCATCAGCCCGAGGACGCCGATCGGCAACACGCCGAACAGGCGAGCGTAGGGACTGTTTTGCACGGCGTTGCAATCACCCACAGGGCCGCAAACTGCCTCCACCATGTGGATTTCGACATATGAGAGATAGGCGGCCTCCACAATGCCGAGGGCAATGAAAATGGGGATAAACCAATCGGCCCAGCCTGGCAGGCGAAAAGTTTTGCCGAGGACAAAGGCGCTCAGGCCGTAGAACACGGCGATGACCATCAGAATCAGGGTGGCCATAGCCGGCCAGAAACCATCAGGCCGGGAGCGGGGGAGGACATCGGCCGAAGGCGGGGGCGCCGGTGTGGGCACGGGGGGAGATTCGTCCGTCTGGGGCAGCGAGAAAAACACGGCATCGGCGGACGGGATCAGGCCTGATGGCCAGTCTGCGCCGCCTTGCGCCAGATACGCCTCAATCAGGCCTGGCAGTTGCGTAGAGATCTGAACTGAACCGATCAGGGCGTGCTCGCCGATAACCAGGAACGGCACGCCGACGCGTTCTGGCGGGAAGCCGTAGCGTTCGGCGGTGTAATAGAGAAGGTCCGAGTCGGCGTTGCTTTGCAACTCAAGCAGCCAGATTTCCAGCCGATTGCCGTAGCGCTCCTGCAACGGCGGCAGGACCTGTTCGAGCACTTCATGACAGTGCGGACAAGTAGCCAGCCAGAATAGGACGACACGGATGACAGGTCTATCCGGCAGGCCGACCGAGGGTGGAACGGGGGGAACGGGCGGCGTGGTGGTCTCTGTCGCGACAGGCGAGGTCGGCGCACCAGATTCGGTGGCCAGGTATGCCTCCAAGCCGGGGATGGCTGGCCAGTCCACCCCGCCCTGCGCCAGATAGTTTTCCACCAGCGCCGGGAATTGAGATGGAATAGTGTTTCCTATCAACCACTCTTCGCCGATGAAGACCAGAGGAACACCGCGCGGGATGTTATAAGCCTCGATGGTCGCCTCATACAGGCGGCGGCCTTCCTCGGCATCCGCGTTGATGTATAGGAGTTGCAGCTGCTCGCCGAAGCGTTGGAGAAGCGGCGGCAGTTGATGCTCGACGATGTCCTTACAGAACGTGCAGGTGGGCGAGGTGAACAGAATTGCCCGTGCCACGGCGGTTTGCGCGTGCGCCGCCGGCCATAGTGCAGGGAGGACAGTCAGCGCCAGCAGGATGACAGAGCCAACGTAGGCTTTCATAAGGATGGCAATTGTCTTCATACTCGAGGTTTAGACGACAGGTTGGGATGGCTTTGCCCCGGCGCAAAACCGCCCTTTGGCAGAAACGCGGCGTTGTGAAACCACAAGCGTCTACTCAAGAGAACATTAACCGACTTATCGAATTTCGTCAAGCGGCGCACGCGCACGTTTTTCGGGCGCGGCGGGATGCGCCGTTCGAGACCCTGGACGCTTTGCTGGGCGGCGGGGTCTTTGCCTCGTTTGCCCATTGGAGCCGGAAAGGGCGTTTCGACCGCCCCAACTGCTTGAAATTCGATGGGCGAGGCGCTTTTCTCTGGCCTTGCCAGAACCGTCAGGGGTGATCTTTTGTCTCAACTCGAGACGGCCTCCAAGTGGGGTAAAATATCGCCGGGTTTATCGAGTATTGAAACATACCCTCTCTAACGTTCGTGAAGCCCTACTCCCCTTCAGGAGACTACCATGAGACCCTCGCGCTCGGCAAAATTATTCTTTGGAACGATTGCCTTGACGCTGGTTCTTCTTTCAGCGTGCGCGCCGGTAGAATCGATTCCAACCCAGACCCCGACCGTGGCCGGGGCGATGCCCTGGATGGATGCTTCCCTGCCCCCTGAAGCGCGCGCCCGCTTGCTCCTGGAGGCCATGACTTTGGAAGAGAAAATTACTTTGGCGACTGGCGATTCGGCCGGCGCAGATGGCGGCTATGTGGGGCATATCTCGGCGATTCCCCGCTTGGGCATCCCGGAATTGAACATGAAGGATGGGCCGGCTGGCGTGGGCAACGGAGCGACCGGCGTGACCGCCTTTCCGGCGCCGATTACGGTTGCGGCCAGTTGGGACGCGGCGCTGATGGAACGCTACGGCGCAGCGATGGGGGAGGAGCAACGCGGCAAAGGCGTCAACGTTCACCTGGCGCCGATGATGAACCTTGTGCGAGTTCCTCGAGCCGGCCGCAATTTCGAGGGCTATGGCGAAGACCCCTATCTGGCGGCGCGCATGGCGGAGGCGGCGGTGCGCGGTATCCAAAGCAATGGGATCATCGCTGTGGCCAAGCACTACATCGGCAACGAACAGGAAATCCTGCGCGGCTCCATCAGTTCCGAGATTGATATGCGCACCCTGCACGAAATCTACCTGCCGCCGTTCCAGGCCGCCGCAGAGGCGGGAGTCGGAGCAATCATGTGCGCCTACAATCGTGTCAACGGCGTCTACGCCTGTGAAAATCCGATTACCCAAAACGACATCCTGAAAGGAGAACTGGGCTTCAGCGGCTGGATTATGTCCGACTGGGGCGCGACGCACAGCACAGTCGAATCCATCCTCGGCGGCCTGGATATGGAAATGCCGGGCGGGGTGTTCTTCGGCAAGTCCATTCAAGGGATGGTGGAGAACGGTCGGATTTCCATGGAGCAGTTGGATAGGATGGCGCTGCGCATCCTGACCACGATGTTCCGCCTGGGGCTGTTCGACCGCCCTCCGGTGGGTTGGCCCTCCGCCAACGTCCGGAGCGAGGCGCACACCGCCTTGGCGCGCGCCGCGGCCGCCCAAGGCATGGTATTGCTGAAGAACGACGACGGTATTCTCCCGCTGGATGGCAACCGGATTCGTTCCATTGCGGTCTTCGGCGCGGCCGCAGAGGTATCGCCCATTGTCGTGGGCGTCGGCTCGGCGTACGTCAATCCGCCCTACGTGATTTCTCCTCTGCAGGGAATTATCGAGCGGGCAGGAAACGCGGTCAAGGTGCGCTACTTCGACGTCAGCCTGCAAATCGGCCGGCCCATCCCCGCCGAACGCTTCCAGACCCCTGACGGGCAGACCGGTCTGTTGGCCGAGTATTTCGATAACCCAGACCTGGCCGGGACAGCGCGGGCGAGCCGGATCGAGCCGACGGCGGTTGATTTTTCGTGGGAGGCGATTGCCCCTACGCCGGGCCTGCCGCCAAAGAATTGGTCGGCGCGCTGGAGCGGAGTCCTGACTCCGCCCGTGACCGGGATGTACAACCTGGCCCTATCTTGCGCCGCGAAATGCCGGTTATACGTGAATGACGAACTGGTGCTTGACGCCTGGCAGGGGGACGCCGAACGGCCTATGCTGACCCGAATGCGTCTGGTTTCCCACAAAGCCTATCCTTTCCGGGTTGAATATTCCCAGCCCGATGAGACCGGAGACGTTCATCTTACCTGGTACACGCCCGAAGCGAATCCCCTGCGTGACGCCCGGGCCATAGCCGCGCAGGCTGATGTCACCATCGTGGTTGCCGGCGTCAATTCTACGGAGGGCAGCGATCGGCAAGGACTCAATGTGCCCGAAGAAGACATGATTCGCGCGGTCGCTTCAGCGAATCCGCAAACGATTGTGGTAGTGTATGGCCCGGCGCAGGTGCTGATGCCCTGGGTGGACGATGTGAAAGCGATTCTGCTGGGCTGGATTCCTGGTCAGGAGGCAGGGCATGCGCTGGCGGATGTGCTCTTTGGCGATGTCAACCCCTCCGGTAGGTTGCCGGTCACCTTCGCCGTGGATGAGGCCGATTATCCCGCCAATGCGCCAGAGATGTATCCGGGCGATGGCCAGCGCGTGCTCTACGCTGAGGGCCTGCGGGTAGGATACCGTCACTTCGATAGCCGGAGCATCGCGCCCCTCTTTCCCTTTGGCCACGGCCTGTCGTATACGGCGTTTACGTACAGCAACCTGCGCGTGGAGCCGCAGCAGATAGGTGCGGACGGGGCCGGCCGCGTGAAGGTGGATGTCGCCAACAGCGGCCCGCGCGCGGGAGCGGAAGTGGTTCAACTGTATCTTGGCTTTCCTGCCGAAGCTGGCGAGCCGCCGCGTCAATTGAAAGGCTTTCAGAAACTGACCCTGCAACCGGGTGCGATGCAGACCGTCACCTTTACCCTGACCCCGGCAGAGTTCTCTATTTGGAGCGCTGGGCTGGAAGACTGGGTGGCAGTTCCGGGTACCTATCAGGTGATGGTTGGTTCGTCCTCCCGCGACATCCGCCTGCGCGGAACGCTGGAAGTGAAAGGCGGCCCGCTGGATGGCGAGACTTTCCAGGCGGAGCAGGCGATGCTGAGCGGCGGCGCAAAAAAGTCCACAAACCATGCCGGCTTCACAGGCAAAGGCTTCGTCGGCGGATTAGCACAAACGGGTGCGGCGGTCTCTTTTACCGTGAACGTGGAGGAAGAGGGAATCTACAATCTGGTGTTGCGTTACGCCAGCACCATGCGCCCCGGCGAGCAGGATACCCCTCGCACGCTTAGCCTGTATGTCAACGGATCTAGGATCGGCCAGGTCAGCCTGCCCAACCTGGCGAACTGGGAGATGTGGGATTACGAGGCAACTCCCGTTTCGCTACACGCGGGCGTCAACACCATCACATATCAGTATGAGCCTGGCAACAGCGGCGATGTGCACCTTGACGCGCTGTTGCTTGTCAGGGTCGCCGAGCCTGCATCTATGCCGCGAGGTGCAGATGGAGAGGCCTCCCTGTGGCGTTTCTGGCTGCCGCTTGTGTTGGGAGCGGCGGTGATTGCAACGATTGTTCCCTTGTGGGTGTGGAAGAAAAGCCGTCCTTGAGGCTAACGAGGCGTATTTCCTGTGGCAGCGCATGGGCAAAACGCTCTGCGCTTCCGACTTGGCACTTGTGCTTGTTGTGGGGAGGTCTAGCCGCGTTGTCCGGCTGGATGGTGCGCCGCGTCCTGATCACAGGCCTCGCACTCGAATTGAATGGTGGTGTGTTCGATGCCGAATTGCGAGAGCCGCGCTTTGAGTTCGGTCATGATGCCGTTCCCCTCGGCCAGCGACTGGTTGGCGGTCACCACATGGGCGCTCAGGGCAATGTGACCGGAACAAATGCTCCAGAGGTGCAAATCATGCACATTCAATACTCCCTCCACGCCCGCCATGCTGCGGCTGACTTTTTCCAGCGAGAGGTGTTCCGGCACGCCCTCGATCAGGATGTGCAGGGAACCCTTCAGCACCCGCCAGGAACTGACCACGATCAGGACGCCGATGAAGGCCGAAACGAGCGGGTCGAGCCACAGCCAGCCGGTGATCCAGATGAGCGCCGCCGCCAGGATGACGCCCACCGAAGAGACGGCGTCGCCGAGGACGTGCAGGTAGGCGCTGCGGACGTTCAAATCCTGACCGGCCTCTGCGCCGTGTTCGTGGCGGTGGACGCCGCCGCGCAGAATCCCGGCCACGCCTAGGTTGACGGCCAGGCCGACGGCGGCGATGACCAGCATTTCGGCGCTCTTGATGGGGGCGGGATTTTGCCAGCGTTTCCAGGCCTCACTGAAGATTTCGATGGCAATCGCCGCCAGCGTCACGCCGTTGATCAGGGCGGCAAACACTTCGAGGCGGTGGTAACCGTAGGTGTGACGGTCGTCGGCGGGCAAAGCCGAAAGGCGCAGCGCCAGGTAACTCAGGCCCAGGGCGAAGACATCCATGAAGACGTGGGCGGCGTCTGAGAGGAGCGCTAGGCTGTTCGTCCACAGTCCGCCCAGGACCTCGGCGACCAGTACCAGGCCGGTCAGGGCGAGGGAGAGGACAAAACGGCGCTCGAGGGTTTGATTGAGATGAGGAGGCATGGGGGCTATTGTAGAACAATTTTCCTTGCCTGGCAACTCAAAAATCTCTCCGCGCCGGCGCGGGGAACAGGATCGTGTGTTTCGCGCGGTC
>FMSI01003645.1_pt1 | contig 23620 bp, 22 predicted proteins | sample 1504471 | NCBI WGS metagenome assembly FMSI01 (sample SAMEA4475357, study PRJEB15587) | soil metagenome | biome: Soil; feature: Field | place: India | collected 2015-03-11 | depth 0 m
GTCTCAGTTATGGTCTCTGAAATACCTCCTCTGGGTCACTATTGTTCTGAGCCTTGGCCTCTTCATTTACCTATCAGGAGGCGTCATTCTGTGGCGACATCAACCTGGGTAGAAGCATTTCTTGGGACCTTTTCCACTACCAGCGATGGTGAACATCAGGGCGAATGTACTCTTCATAAATTTTCCGGATTCTTTCCATGGCTTCCTCCTGCAGTGGAGGCAGATCGGAGGCCTTCGCATTCTCCTCTGCCTGACGAGGATTCTTAGCCCCCGGAATGACTGTGCTCACCTCGGGAAACATAAGAATCCACTTCAGGGCAAACTGAGCCATAGTAAAGCCTTCGGGAACAAGCGTTCTAAGCTCTTCTACTGCCTGCAAGCCCCTCTCAAAGTCCACCCCGGCAAAGGTCTCTCCCCGGTCGAAGGCCTGCCCATAGCGGTTGAAGTTACGGTGGTCATCGGGAGGGAAAGTAGTGTCTTTGGTTATCTTTCCGGTAAGAAGACCACTGGCGAGAGGTACTCTGGCGATGATAGCCACCCTCTTTTCGCGACAGCGAGAGAAAAAGAGCTCTGCCGGCCTCTGCCGGAAGATATTGAAGATAATCTGTACACTGCGCACTCCGGGATACTCTATGGCCTTCAACCCCTCCTCCACCTTTTCTACGCTGACACCGTAGTAGCGGATTTTTCCCTGAGCAACGAGTTTTTCGAGTGCCTCGAAGACTTCGGGACGATAGTAGACTTCAGTTGGTGGGCAGTGAAGCTGCAAAAGGTCTATGGTTTCAACCCGGAGGTTTTTCAGGCTCCGTTCTACGAACCTTGTGAGATTTTCCTCGTTGTAACCATCGGCAGTATGAGGAGAGAGGCGCCGTCCGGCCTTGGTGGCCACAAAGACCCGTTCTTTACGTTCTTTGAGGACCCGGGCAATGAGCTCTTCACTCCTTCCATCTCCGTACACATCAGCAGTGTCGATGAAGGTCATCCCACAGTCAATAGCTCTGTGCAGGGCTGCAATAGCATCTTCTTCCTCGACTTTGCCCCAGCCTCCCCCTATGGCCCAGGCTCCGAAACCCACCTCGCTCACCGCCCAACCACATCTCCCAAAAACCCGGTAGTTCATGGTATCACTCCTTTCAGCGTGAACTCCCTGCAGGTAGTATACCTCAACAAAACACTTCCCCTCCCCTGAGGAGATTGGAGCCGCCGGCCACCGGCGAAGGTGATATGGAAAAGAACTACACACTCCCCATGGCGGTGAATCACCATGGGGAGTGTCATTAGGCTTACGGCAAATCTCAAACGGATCACAACACCCCCTGCCCTATGGCTGGGAAGGATTCTGTGCAGACCCCACAATGGCCTTGGTGAAGATACTGTTTATCCACCCCTGGGCATTTTGATACTCAGAAGCAGGCGCAACAATGCCTGAAAGTATCCGTTGAGATCAAGGAACGAGAGAACTTCTTCTACAGTGAGGTGCTGAGAGTTTTGGAGGGTTGTGGGCGTTCACCCTTCTGGAATCTGGAAAGACAGCTCTTGGGAGAAGACTATACCCTGCCACCAAATACTCGCTGGTCGGCAAGGCCTTTGTGTCCTCTCCACCGGATGAGGAACCCCCATCTAAAATCCCTGGGATAAATCTACCCAGCGGAAATGCATCTATACTGGGAGTGGAAACCCGTTTTGTCATAAGCCTTGTGACTTTTTCTTTAACTCTCCTGATTAGACCCCACGTCATTTTGTTCCTGATGATTTACAAAGTACGTGTTATACTTAATCGAGCGCTTACTCGTTAGGCGCTCTCTTGGGAGTTGACCTATTCTCCTGCAGGACAGTTTTTGGAAGTGAGGAGGGGGAGGGATGAAGGACAACTCTATCGTAATCATCGGGGCAGGATTTGCAGGACTGGCAGCAGGCATTTACGCTCAAATGAACGGGTACCGGACGGAAATCTTCGAGATGCACCATCGACCAGGTGGCCTATGTACGGCCTGGAAACGCCACGATTACACTATTGATGGATGTGTCCACTGGTTAGTGGGTTCATCGCCAGAAAGTGGTTTCCACCGTTACTGGGAAGAAGTTGGTATTGCACAGGGACGGGGATTTCTCTATTTGGATGAATATCTCCGCTACGAGGGTAGCGATGGACGAACACTTATCCTCTATACCGATGTCAACCGATTGGAGAATCACCTCTTAGAGCTTGCTCCTCAAGATGCAAAAGCTGTTCGCGACTTCATTCAAGGTATTCGGGCCTTCCTCGGTTTTGATATGCCCTCTCCTTCGGGTTCGAGTTTGAGGCGTTTGGGAAAGGGTCTGAGCTTGGGAATACTTTTAGCGACGCAATGGAGGGCCATGCAGAGGTGGATGAGGCTTTCTATTGCCGATTTTGCCCGGCGTTTTCAAGATCCACTGCTTCAGGAAGCACTCTCAAGGATTTGGTTTCCAGAGTTTTCGATGTTCTTTCTCCTTATGACCTTCGCCGCGCTCCATAACAAAAATGCCGGTTACCCCCTGGGTGGTTCTTTGCCTCTGTCCTTGGCATTGGCAAAGCGTTACCTTGACCTGGGAGGGGTTATCCACTACCAAAGTCGGGTGGAGGAAATCGTAGTGGAGGAAGACAAAGCCGTGGGTATTCGACTGTCAGATGGGAGCGAACACCATGCTGGACGAGTGATTTCTGCCGCCGATGGTTACAGCACCATCTTCAAAATGCTTGGAGGGAAATACCTCGATACTCATATTCGTGAAGTCTACGAAAAATGGCCTACTTTCCCGGCGCTTTTATACGTGGGTATAGGGGTGAATCGCTCTTTTCATGGCGAACCTCAAGTTATATTAGGGACAAGCTTCCCTCTACGCCAAAAGATTAAAATCGGGCATACAATGCGAGATCGCCTGTCAATTCACATCTATAACTATGATCCCACCTTAGCACCCCCCGGGAAAACCGTCGTAACGGTGATGATGCCTGACAGTTACGAATATTGGAAGAAGCTGGGAGAGGATCGGACGCTCTACCAAAAAGAAAAAGAATGGATAACACATACCATGGTGGAACTCTTAGAAGAGCGCTTTCCGGGTATTACAAAGCAGGTAGAAGTGGTGGACGTGGCAACACCCTTAACTTTCGAGCGTTATACCGGTAACTGGAAAGGGAGCTTTGAAGGATGGATGCTCACCCCTCAAAATGCTCCTTGGGCATTGAGGCGCATGAGCCAGACTCTGCCTCGCTTTCGAAATTTTTACATGTGTGGGCAGTGGGTCGAGCCGGGTGGTGGTCTTCCCACCGGTATTATGTCCGGTCGCCGCTTAATCCGGAGACTATGCCAAGAAGACGGCAAAAAATTTCAGGTCCCGGTGATGTCATGAAACCTTAAAAAGGGGTATCATCAAGCCACTTTTTATCTTTCTCCGTGAGCACAACGTTCATCAGTCTCAGCACTCCTTAGCCGACTCCGGCAGTGCTATTCAGTTCATCAAAGGGGAATACAGGGATTCTGCCTTAGCTACCTGGACACACTCCTAAACCCCTTAGTCAGACAAAAACTCCGCGAGCCGTCCTCGGATCACCCCACAGAAACTATATTGCTTTCTAATTTTGGGTGGGACAGCACCAAACTTTTCCCAAGGATGGAGGGAAAAAGCGGAGAAGTGTGATACACTTTTTCTTTTAAACTCTTTGGGGTAACATCGTTTGCTTTTTTAATGAAAATAGTATATAATATTAAAAAATTGTGGTGGGAATGATGATTTTTGACCGTTCAGAACCTCGAAGAAATAAAAGAGTGGATTAGCTCCGTAGTAGGCCGGGAAGCTATCGTCGAGGTCAACAAGGGGCGCAAAAAGACCGTAGTGCGCAAGGGTATTATCGAGGGTATTTACCCCTTCTTCTTTATCCTTCGAGTGGATATTGACGGTACTGCCCAGCGTATGGCCTTCAACTACGTCGACATCCTTACCAAAACCGTCGAGCTTGAAATCCTGTGATTCCCCTTCTTCCCCTCTCCCTTCATGGAACGACAGTACTCTTATCCCTTTGACGTAACACTCAAAGAGGCTCTGGCCATTCAAGAAGAAATTCGCAAAAAAATCTCTTTTGTTTTCCCTTTTAAAGAGGAAGAGGTACGGTATCTCGCCGGGGTTGATGTTTCCTACAATGCACAAGAGGCCGTGGCAGTGGTGGTCGTGATGCGGTGGCCATCACTTGAGGTTGTGGAGGTCGTCTCGGGCAATGCAAAACCCTCTTTTCCATACGTTCCAGGGTTTCTCTCTTTCCGGGAAGGCCCAGCCATTGAGCAGGCCTTCGCAAGACTCTCAATCGCTCCTCACATCTTCTTCTTCGACGGGCAGGGCATTGCCCATCCCCGGGGAGTGGGGCTTGCGAGCCACATAGGAGTACTCTTTGGCCTTGTCTCCATAGGGGTAGCAAAAAAACCTCTGGTGGGGGAATTCGCTGAGCCGGAGAAAGAACAGAACTCTTTTACCTGGATAGAGCACAAAGGAAAACGAGTGGGCATGGCTCTGCGCACAAAGAATAATACCAGGCCCATATTTGTCTCTCCCGGGCATCGGATCGACTTTGACACAGCGCGGAATTGGGTACTCCGGGTTACAGGTCGATATCGCTTGCCCGAACCTGTACGCCTTGCCCACATTCTGAGCGAGCGAAAAAAGCGGGGTGGGAAAGATGACCAATCTGGATCTCTCGGCTTTTGAAGAGGAAAAATCGACCGAAAACAAAGTGGTCATAACAGTGGTGGGAAAGGACCGAGTAGGCATCATTGCAGCCATAACGTCGTGCCTTGCCGAACACAACGTGAATATCGAAGATATCACTCAAAAAATTCTCGGAGAGTACTTCACCATGATCCTCGTGGGAGATATTTCCCGTTGCCCTGTGGAACTGGCCAAACTCCGGGAGGAACTCACCAAAAAGGGTGAAGAGGTGGGAGTGAGGGTCTATCTGCAACACGCCAGCATTTTCCGGGCCATGCACCGCATATAGAGGGAGGAGGAAGAACTTTGCTCTTTGACCGCTCGGAGATTCTTGAGACCTTGCGGATGCTGGAACTGGAGAACCTCGATGTACGCACGGTGACTCTGGGCATATCAATCTTGGACTGTCGGGGAAAGGACTTCAGGGAAACGACGGCAAGAGTCGTGGAGAAAGTACGCCGCCACGCTGCCCCTCTCAACCTCGTCGCCGATGAAGTGTCGGCAAAGTATGGTATCCCCATCGTCAACCGACGGGTAGCAATATCGCCGGTGGCTCTTCTTCTCAGTGGGGATGAAGGAGAAGAAATCGTGGCTTTTGCCAAGGCACTCGACATGTTGGGACAGGAACTCTCTATTGACTTCATTGGGGGATTTTCGGCCCTCGTCCATAAGGGAGAGACTAAAGGGGACAGGCTTCTCATGGAGAACTTGCCCTCTGTACTTTCGCAGACCGAGCGTATCTGTGCCTCGGTCAATGTGGCCTCAAGCCGCACCGGCATCAACGTTGATGCCATCCTCACCATGGCAAAAGTTGTCAAAGAAACAGCCGAAACAACGGCACGTCGTGATGGAATCGGATGTGCGAAACTCGTGGTCTTCGCCAACGCTCCCGAGGACAATCCCTTCATGGCAGGAGCCTTTCACGGGGTGGGAGAGCCAGAAGCAGTGGTCAATGTAGGAGTGAGTGGGCCAGGGGTAGTGAAAGAAGTAGTCCGTCGCCACCCAAAAGCTGATCTGGGAGAACTCGCTGAAGTCATCAAGCGCACAGCTTTTAAGATTACCCGGGTGGGAGAACTCATCGGCCGGGAAGTGGCAGAGAAAATCGGTGTTACTTTCGGAATTGTGGACCTCTCTCTGGCGCCCACACCACGGGTAGGTGACAGTGTGGCAGAGATTCTTGAGGAGATGGGGCTCGAGCGCTGTGGCACCTTTGGGTCGACTCTGGCCCTGGCCCTCCTCACCGATGCCTGCAAGAAGGGTGGAGCTATGGCTTCCTCTTCGGTAGGAGGACTAAGTGGGGCTTTCATCCCGGTGAGTGAAGACGCCCGGATGAGCGAAGCCGTAGAAGTAGGGGCTCTGTCTCTTGAAAAACTTGAAGCGATGACAAGCGTTTCTTCTGTCGGTCTCGACATGATTGCCATTCCGGGAGACACCCCCTGGGAGACCATCGCCTGCATCATGGCCGACGAAGTGGCCATAGGGGTCATAAACCACAAAACTGTAGGGGTACGCCTCATTCCCGTCCCTGGAAAAAGGGCCGGAGACAAAGTCTGCTTTGGGGGACTTTTGGGAGCAGCAACCATCATGCCCGTGAACCCCTACAGGGGGAATCGCTTGATTCTCCGAGGAGGTCGCGTCCCTGCCCCCCTTACAAGCCTGAGAAATTAAGCACCCTTTACCCTCTTCTCCACGAGGTTCATGAGTCCCCCGGCGGCAATAATCTCCTGGAGGAAGGGTGGAAAAGCCTGGGCACGAAAAGCCTGTCCTGTGGCTTCGTTGCGGATTTCTCCCGTCTCAAGGTTGATGGAGACCTCGTCACCCTCCTTAATACTTTCCACCGCTTCGGGAGACTCAAGGATGGGAAGGCCAATGTTGATGGCATTCCGGTAGAATATCCGGGCAAAGGACGAAGCGATGATGGCTGAAACCCCACAACCCTTTATGGCCAAGGGGGCATGCTCTCGTGAAGACCCGCATCCGAAGTTCTTCCCGGCCACCATGACGGTCGCTCCAGGAGTGACACGTCTGAAAAAGTTGGGGTCCAGGCCCTCCATGCAGTGTTTGGCCAGCTCTTTTGGGTCGGTACTTGTGAGATACCGGGCAGGAATGATCACGTCGGTATCGATGTTATCGCCGAAAACCACTGCCTTTCCGCGAATCATGAGCATCACCTCACAATCTATCCGGAGCAGTAATATACCCGGCAACGGCAGAACTCGCTGCCACATAGGGGTTTACAAGGTACACCTCACTCGTTGTGTGCCCCATCCTGCCGATGAAGTTCCGGTTCGTAGTTGAAGCGCACCGCTCAAAAGAGGCCAGAACACCCAGGTGTCCTCCAAGGCAAGGACCACAGGAGGGTGGAGCAACGACTGCGCCGGCTTCGAGGAATATTCGAAGAAGCCCTTCTCGCTCCGCCGCACGAAGGACTGTGGGGCTTCCGGGAAAAATCAAAAGCCGCACCTGGGGATGGACTTTTCTCCCTTGCAAGACCTCCGCCGCCATGCGGAGATCGGAAATCCTTCCATTGGTGCAGGAACCGATGACCACCTGGTCAATTTCGATTTTGGGGATGGAGTAGACCGAGCGGGTATTGCTGGGGAGGTGAGGAAAAGCCACCTGGGGCTCGACGGCAGCAACATCAAAATCGTAAATTTTTGCCCATTCCGCATCGTAGTCGGAGAAGAACACACGGGGCACACGATATGCGCCGGTGGTCTGTACATAGTTTAGGGTCTTTTCATCAGGAGCTATGATACCGTTTTTAGCCCCCGCTTCAACGGCCATGTTAGTCATGGTAAAGCGCTCATCCATAGAGAGCCCCCCAATGACCGGTCCGGTAAACTCCATGGCACAGTAACGGGCTCCATCGACTCCAATCTCCCCAATGGTGAAGAGGATGAGGTCCTTACCGGTGACAAAGGGCCGCCGTTCCCCATGGTAGACGAACTTGAGACTTTCCGGTACCCGAAGCCAAGTCTCGCCCAAAACCCAAGCTGCAGCAACATCGGTGCTCCCCATGCCCGTGGCAAAAGCCCCCAGCGCCCCATAGGTACAAGTGTGGGAGTCGGCCCCGATGACAAGATCCCCGGGAACGACAAGGCCCAATTCGGGCAAAAGCACGTGCTCTATTCCCACCTGCCCTCCCTCGAAGAAGTGGGGAATGCCGTGTTCTCTGGCGAATTCCCGCATAAGTTTGACGTTCTCTGCCGAGGGAATATCCCGAGCGGGAGTATTGTGGTCAGCCACCAGAACAATTCGCCGGGGGTCATAGACGGTGGTAATATTCCTTTCCTTGAGCTCTTTGATGCTCAAAGGAGCGGTAATATCATTGGCCAGCGCAATGTCTACCCCGACCTGCACGAGTTCTCCCGGGAAAACCCGCTCCCTATGTGCGTGGATAGCGATAATTTTCTCGGTTATCGTCATCCCCATAGGTTTCAGCGCTCCTCGTAGTCTTTCTGCGGATTCAGACGCTTCTTTTTCTGGGCCATCCGGTTGATGGCCGAAAGATAGGCCATGACGCTCGCCACCACCACGTCTTGATTGGAGCCCCGTCCGATGTACTCCTCGTCCCCATCGATGATGCGCACGATGACTTCTCCCAGGGCTTCAGTACCTCCGGTTATAGACTGGAGAGTGTAGTTCACAAGGCTTGAGGAGATGCCGAGCATCTTACTGATGGCCTTGTAGGCAGCATCCACCGGACCCACTCCGGTTGAAACACCCTCGATAACTTCTTTCCCGTCCTTGACAAGGCGCACGGTAGCCGTAGGGAGAATGTTATTACCCGAGCATACATGGACAAAGTCGAGGCGATACACTTCTTCCGGCTTGGCTACCTCCTCAGAAACAATGGCTTTCAAATCATCCTCGGTGATTTCTTTCTTCTGGTCAGCAAGCTGTTTGAAACGCTGAAAAGCCTGGTTGAGTTCCTCTTCCGAGAGTCTATATCCCAGCTCCTCGATTTTTTTGGCAAAGGCATGACGCCCGGAATGTTTGCCCAAAACAAGCACCCGGTCTTCCCGACCGATGAGCTTAGCGTCCATAATCTCATAGGTGAGCTTCTCCTTGAGGACTCCATCTTGGTGGATGCCAGATTCATGGGCAAAGGCGTTTTGCCCTACTACAGCCTTGTTGGGTTGCACAAGCATTCCGGTACGTTGACTCACCAGGCGGCTGGCACGATAGATTTCCTGGAAGTTCAGCGCCGTTTCAGTCTGGAAACGATCTCGCCGGACGTAAAGGGCCATGGCAATCTCTTCGAGAGCAGCATTCCCTGCCCGCTCCCCAATGCCGTTTATGGTGCACTCTACCTGTCCCGCTCCGGCCAGAACAGCAGCAAGGGAGTTAGCCACCGCAAGACCCAGGTCGTTGTGGCAGTGGACACTCACCACAACATTCTCAATCCCCGGGGTATTCTCAAAGAGATACCGTATGAGTTCCTGCATCTCAAAAGGCGTCGTGTAACCCACGGTGTCCGGAACGTTGAGGGTAGTAGCTCCAGCCTCGATGACCGCCTTGTAGACCCGACTCAGATACTCCCAGTCGGACCGTGTGGCATCCTCGGCAGAAAACTCCACGTCCGAGACGTACTTTTTGGCTCGCTTCACCGCCCAGACGGCTTGCTCCAGGGCTTCTTCCCGGGAGAGACGAAGCTTGTGCTTTAAGTGAATATCGGACGTAGCAATGAAGGTATGGATGATGGGATGCTCGGCATAACGCAGTGATTCCCAGGCCACGTCGATGTCTTTGTCCTTGGCCCGGGCCAGAGCGCAAATAGCCGGTCCTCTGACATTCTGCGCCACAACCTTCACTGCCTCCGCATCCCCCGGAGAGGCGATGGGAAAACCCGCCTCAATGATATCCACATTGAGGCGGGCAAGCTGCAGGGCGATTTCGAGTTTCTCCCGGGCATTCAGCGCTACTCCCGGGGATTGTTCTCCATCGCGCAGAGTGGTGTCAAAAATCCTTATCTTTCGCACTCTTTCATTCCCCCTTTTTGAGCCAGGGCATCATGTCCCGAAGCTCCTTCCCCACTTTCTCAATGAGATGTTCAGCATCCTTTTTGCGCAGGGCGTGATATACCGGGCGATTCGCCTGATTCTCCAAAATCCATTCTCGAGCAAAAGTGCCATCCTGAATCTCGGCAAGAATCTTTTTCATCTCTGCCCGTACCCGCTCATCGATAATCCGTGGCCCGCGGGTGAGGTCCCCGTACTCGGCAGTGTCACTGATGACCTGGCGCATATGCATGAGGCCTCCCTCGTAGACCAGATCCACAATGAGCTTCATTTCATGGAGACACTCAAAGTACGCCACTTCCGGTTGATACCCTGCTTCCACCAGAGTTTCAAAACCTGCTTTGATGAGAGCAGTCAACCCCCCACAGAGCACTGCTTGCTCTCCAAAGAGGTCCGTTTCCGTCTCTTCGGCAAAGGTGGTCTCCAAAACCCCAGCCCTCGTTGCTCCAATCCCTCTGGCATAGGCCAGAGCAAGATCCTTAGCCTTGCCCGTGGCATTCTGATACACAGCAATGAGAGAAGGCACGCCCTTCCCCTCAAGGTACATCCGCCGTACAAGGTCTCCAGGACCCTTGGGGGCCACCATAATAACGTCTACATCCTTAGGAGGAATAATCTGGTGGTAGTGGATATTGAAGCCGTGAGAGAACATGAGTGCTTTCCCCGCCGAAAGATAAGGAGCGATGGACTCCCGGTATATGGCCGGCTGGTACTGGTCGGGGGCAAGCATCTGAATGATGTCACCCTTCTGAGCTGCTTCTTTGGCACTTACCGGGGTAAAACCGGCTTTCTGAGCTTTTTCAAAGCCTGGGGTTCCGGGAAGCTCGGCCACGATGACCTCAAGACCACTGTCTTTCAGGTTCTGGGCCTGAGCGCTCCCCTGACTCCCAAATCCGATGATGGCGATGACTTTCCCCCGTAAAACTTCAAGATCGGCATCCTGGTCGTAGTAGACTCTGGCCATTGTAAAAAACCCCCTTTATGAAAGAGATTGACTCCCTCGTGCCAGGGCAATGCGCCCGGTACGGGTCATCTCAATGATACCGTATTTTCGCAGAAGCTGTTCAAGGGCATCAATTTTATCCGGGGTCCCGGTTACTTCTACGATGAGGCTGCTCTCATCCACATCCACAATTCGAGCTCGGAAGATCTCTGCTGTTTGAGCGATTTCTCCTCTGAGGTTCGAGGGAGCGTTGACCTTGATGAGAGCCAGCTCCCGGTCCACAAAGGAGGTATTGGTGAAGTCTCCCACTTTTATGACTTCGATGAGCTTGTAGAGCTGTTTCGTAATCTGTTCCAAGATGTGTTCGTTCCCGGTGACCACAAGCGTGATTCGGGAAATCTCAGGATTCTGGGTGGGACCCACCGCCAGGCTCTCGATGTTGTATCCCCGCCGGGCAAAGAGAGACGCCACCCGCGCTAAAACCCGGGGTTTATTCTCCACCAGCACCGAGATAATGTGCTCCATGTTTTCACCTCCTTCACGAAAGAATCATCTCGTCAAGGGACTTTCCAGGAGGCACAAAGGGCAGAACGTTTTCCTCTTCCTCGATCTGACAATCCACAAGGACCGGGCGATCTGTAACCTCAAGAGCTTTGTTGATGGCCTGGTCGAGATTCTCTTTTCCGGTCACGGTCATGCCCACCGCTCCGAAAGCCCGGGCAACTGTGGCAAGATCGGGATTCACCAAACGCGTACAGGAATATCGCCCCCGGTAGAGACACCCTTGCCACTGCCGAACCATGCCCAGGAAGGAGTTGTTCATGACGAAGATTTTGATGGGCAGACGATAATTCACCGCCGTGACAAGCTCCTGAATCTTCATGAAAATGCTTCCATCACCGCTTATGAGAATTACGGTCTTTTGCGGATTGCCGATTTGTGCTCCAACCGAGGCCGGAAGTCCATATCCCATGGTGCCAAGGCCTCCAGAGCTTGCCCAGGTTCGAGGCTTTTCTCGGGGATACTTCTGGGCCGCCCACATCTGGTGCTGCCCTACGTCAGTCACCACGACGGTATCAAGATGCTTCGTCTTCTCGTAAATCTGCTCAATCACATAGTGAGGCAAAAGCTTTGCACTTTCTCGGTAGGGGGGCTTGTATTCCTTTCGCCATTTTTCAATTTCTTCGCGCCATTCAGGGTGGGTGGCAAGCTCCACCTTTTTGGTAAGCTCCGAAAGCACCATCCGGGCGTCACCCACGATGGGGATGTGAGGTTTGATGTTCTTCCCGATTTCGGCCGGGTCGATGTCAATATGGATGATACGGGCATTCGGTGCGAAGGTGTCAAGTTTTCCCGTTACCCGATCGTCGAAACGGGCTCCCACAGCGATGAGAAGGTCACAGCGCATCACCGCCTTATTTGCCCAGTAGGTTCCATGCATTCCAAGCATCCCTAAGGATAGGGGGTGACTTTCCGGGAATGTTCCCTTACCCATGAGAGTGTGAGCCACAGGGATATCGGCTTTGGTGGCCAGCTCAAAAAGGGCCTCTGAAGCTCCCGAGGCTATAACTCCTCCTCCCACGTAGAGCAGGGGACGCTTCGCTTCCCCGATGGCTGCTGCTGCCAGGGCGATTTGCTTTGCATGTCCCCGATAGGTCGGCCGATACCCGGGGATCTTAATCTTCTCCGGGTACATAAGCTCAATCATTTTTTGCTGCACATCCCGAGGCAAGTCCACCACCACCGGTCCCGGACGACCGGAAGAAGCAATGTAAAAGGCTTCCCGGATAACATAAGGGAGTTCTTCCGCATTGGTGACAAGAAAGTTGTGCTTGGTGACAGGCATGGTTATCCCTGTGGTGTCGGCCTCCTGAAAAGAATCCTTCCCGATGAGATGGGTAAAAACCTGCCCGGTAATAGCCACAATGGGGATAGAGTCCATATAGGCATTGGCCAAACCCGTGACGAGATTCGTTGCCCCGGGACCGGAGGTAGCCATACAAACCCCCACCTTACCCGTTGTTCGAGCATAACCGTCGGCGGCATGGGCTGCTCCCTGTTCATGGCGCACGAGAATGTGGCGAATCTCAGGAGTATCAAAGAGGACATCATAGATGTCGAGAACTGCCCCTCCGGGATACCCAAAGATTACCTCCACACCCTCACGTTTTAAAAGCTCCACGAGAACCTGTGCTCCCTTCATTCTCATTCTGTGCCACCTCCTCCCTCTAAAGCATCGATGCCCCGTGGGAAGCCGAACGGGCGAGTCTACCGTATCGCGCCAGTATCCCCCGCTTGTAACGAGGTACAGGAGGAACAAAGGCCTCACGGCGCCTTCGAAGCTCTTCCTCGTTCACAAGGACTTCAACCCTTCGGTTGGGGATGTCGATGAGAATTTCATCGCCATCTTGCACCAGAGCTATGGGGCCACCCACAAAAGCTTCAGGCGATACGTGCCCCACACAGGGGCCCCTCGTTCCCCCCGAAAACCTCCCATCGGTCACCAGAGCCACATCTCTGGCAAGGCCCATGCCCACCACGCTTGAAGTGGGGGCAAGCATCTCCCGCATCCCCGGTCCACCCTGCGGGCCTTCAAAGCGAATGACAATCACCGAGCCCTTTGCAATCCTTCCTGAGATTATGGCCTCCATGGCCTCTTCTTCACTGTTGAAGCATGTTGCTTTCCCCCGGAAAACCCGTACACTTGTGTCCACTGCCGACTGTTTCACCACTGCTCCCTCTGGAGCCAGAGAACCAAAAAGAATGGCGATACCTCCTTCTCTGCTATAGGGGTCCTCTGGAGCTCGAATGACTGAGCGGTCCACGAACGACACCGATCTTTGAATTTCTCGAAGGGCTTTTCCTGAGACCGTAGGAGCATCTTCCACAAGTTTCCCCAAGGTAGCCAGGAGGGCCGGTATACCTCCGGCAAACTCAAGGTCTTCCATGAAGAGGTCTCCTGCCGGCTCAAGAAGAACAAGATGGGGAACCTTTCGGGAGAGTTCATCAAAAGTCTTGAGGGAAACCTGGGAAATTTCGAGTTCCTGAGCCAGGGCCAGAAGATGGAGAACGGTATTCGTTGAGCCACCCAGGGCAAGGTCCACCACAATGGCGTTTCGCAGAGCGGTCTCGGTCAGGATTTTCCGGGCATTCCAGCCCAGCCGCACAAGCTCCACAACGCGTTTCCCACTCTCGTAGGCAATGCGCCGCTTCTTACCCGAAACAGCCAGGGCAGTCCCACATCCCGGAAGGCTCATGCCCATAGCCTCTACAAGACAGGCCATGGTATTGGCCGTGTACAGCCCCTGACACGACCCCCCTCCGGGACAGGCCTCCTCTTCCAATGCCTCAAGCTCTTCTTCACTGATGTCCCCTCTTCGATAGCGCCCTACGGCTTCAAAGGTGTCCCGTACAAAAGCCAGGCGCTTCCCCCGGTATCTTCCCGAGAGCATCGGTCCAGCAGTGACGAAAATGGAAGGGAGGTCAAGACGAGCAGCAGCAAGGAGCATCCCGGGAGTGATTTTGTCACAGTTTGTCAGGAAAACTACTCCATCCAGGGCGTGAGCCTCCACCACCGCTTCGACAGCATCGGCGATAATATCTCGGCTTGGAAGAGAAAAACGCATGCCTTCATGCCCCATAGCAATACCATCACATATTGCCGGAATCCCAAAAACAAAGGGAGTCCCACCCCCCGCCTCTACTCCACGCTCTACAAACCGTTCCAGTTCTCGCATGTGGATGTGTCCGGGAACGAGGTCCGAGAAAGCACTGGCAATGCCGATGAGGGGTTTTTTGAGCCCCTCCCGAGTTATACCTGTAGCAAAAAGCAATGACCGATGAGGGCAGCGATCGACTCCCTCCGTAATCCTCCGGCTTCGCATATATCTTCCTCCTTCCGTCTCAAGATAAAAAAAACCCCTGCCCCGAAAGGGGCAGGGGTTTCCCCGCGGTACCACCCTTTTTACCTGCTCTTGCAGGCCACTCTTCCTCGTAACGGGAGGCAACCGTGTCGCTTACTCACACCTTCGGCAAACCACTCAAGAGGCGAGCTTCGGTGCCGTTTTGGACCTGCTCACACCACCCTGCAGGCTCTCTGAACCACAACGCACACCTACTGTTCCCCTTCGTCGCTTTCCCCTTTTTATCTTTGTATGATTGTGAGAAAATATAGCACAGTGCAAGGCCATTTGCAACTGGGTGGGGAAAATATGTCAAAAGCCTTTGCCTCCTTCAGTGGCGGCAAGGATTCGCACTTAAGCATCTACAAGGCGAAAATGGCGGGTTTTGAGGTACAAGTGCTTCTCTCCATGGTACAGGAAGACGGAACACGTTCGGCCTCACACTGTGTTCCTGTTGAGATTCTGAGGCGCCAGAGCGACGCCATGGATATCCCTCTCTCTGTGCATCCTACATCCTGGACAGAGTACGAAGCCAATTTTCTCAGGGCCCTGGAGGAGCTCAGAAGACAGGGTGTAACCTTTGGGATTTTTGGAGACATCGACGTTCCTGAACATCGTGAGTGGGTGGAGAGAGTGTGTCGGAAAGCTAGTATCGAACCCTTTTTGCCCCTCTGGGGAAAAGACCACAGGGAAGCAGCAGAAGAGGTAGTGTATCTGGGCTTTGAAGCATACATCACCGTAGTGAAAGAGGGAGCTCTCCCCCGGGAATACCTCGGGCGACGGTACGACAAAGCGCTTGTTGAAGAACTCCTCTCACAGGGGATTGACCCCTGTGGGGAAGAAGGAGAGTTCCATACCCTCGTGACATCCGGACCCCTGTATCGCCATTCTATCTTCTATACATTTTCAGGATACGGCTTTGATGGGAAGTATCACTTCCTCGAGGTGAGGTAGACAATGGAGAGAACTCGTTTTATAACCCAAACAGCTCTTCTTTTTGCCATCGTTCTTCTGGTACAGGCCCTGGGCCTTCCGCAAATTGTGACCGGGCCTCTCGTCAATGCCTGCCTCCTTCTTGCCACAATGTTTGGAGGAGTGGCAAGTGGGATTATCATCGGTTGCTTCACTCCCTGGATAGCCCTTTTAAGAGGCATTTTACCTTCCCCCTTAGGACCTATGGTGCCTTTCATCATGGCTGGGAACGGAGTTTTGGTTGTCCTCTTCTGGCTTTTGGCTCAGCGAGAAACCTTTTCCTTCAAAGTCGTGGGGATAATCCTTGGAGCACTGGCCAAGTACCTTCTCCTCTCTTCTGCCGTGAGTTTTGTGGTCTCCGTTGCCCCGGGAATCGCCCGAGCCATGCAGTTGCCCCAGCTTTTCACCGCTCTTTTAGGGGGAGCCCTGGCACTAATTGTGGAACAGGCGGTACGAAGAGCTTTCAAAAAGCAGTAAAGGCTTTCAGGGTGAAGAAGAAACGGCTCCCCTTTTGGGGCATGTTCTCTACCCCTACCCGGCCCTCATGGCGGGCGACGATTTCCTGTACGATTGCCAGGCCCAGCCCCACGCCTCCCCCCTTTCGGGAACGCGATTTCTCCACCCGATAGAAGCGCTCGAAAAGGAAGGGAATATCCTCTTCAGGAATTCCCGGTCCTTCATCAATGATGGAAACCACCACTTCTTCGCCCTTTGCCTCACCTCGCACCGTGATCGTACTATTTTCCGGGGAAAAGAGAATGGCGTTATGGAGAAGGTTCGTCAGAACCTGAATCAGGCGATCCCGATTACCGAGGACAAAGGGCAAAGCAGGAAGTTCCTTCCTCACCGTGATGTTCTTTTCTTGCAGGAAGGGAGTAAGCTTTAAGACTACCTCCTCAGCAAGGGAGAAAAGGTCCAAGGGCTCCATCGTCCATTCTGTTTTTCCTGACTCCATCAGAGAGAGGTCAAGGAGATCCTGAATGAGTCGCGAGAGGCGCACCGTCTCTTCGTAAAGGAGAGGAAGGTACTTTGTTTTGAACTCTTCCCAGGGAATAACCTCATCGAGGGCTGCTTCCAAAAAACCCCGAATGGCCGTAACAGGAGTACGAAGTTCATGGGAGACATCGGCAATGAACTGCCGGCGGAGTTCCTCCGTCTTGCGAATGTCGGTCACGTCTTGAATGACACCTACCGCCCCATAAATTATTTCTTTTTCCTTCAGAGGGGCTACCTGAACAACAAGGTATTTCTTGTCAAGACGGCACTCCCTCTGGGTGGAAGCACCACTTTGCAGGGTTCCCTCAAAGAGCCGCACCATATTCTCCGGGAAAAAGGAGGACACGAGTGCTCCTTCCTTGACATCCACTCCAAGAACTTCCTGTATAGCAGAGTTGGCCGAAAGAACTCGACCCTCCCGGTCAACGGCCACTACTCCCTCCCGTAAGGCAAGAAGAATGTTCTCAATTTCTCTCTTCTCTCTCTTTAAGACCTCAACTGTTTTGGCCAGTTCCGCCGAAAGAGTGTTGAAATCTTGGGCGAGTTGCCCCAATTCCTCTTCTTTAGGAATTTCCATGCGCTGGGCATAGTCTCCCAAGGCTATGGCCCGGGCAATGGTGCGCATACGTTGCAGAGGCAAGGAAAGAGCCCGGGAGGACAAAAAAGCTAAAAAGAGAGCAAAGGGCAAGGCAATGAGGCTCGACCACAAAAGGAGATAACGAACGGTTTTGACCGTGATACGAATGTCGGTCAAGGGCGTAGAAAGCAAAAGCACTGCCTGAGGTGGAACACCAAGGGGCATGGCCACGACAAGTACTTCCTGATGCAGAGGGGGAAGGATTCCTTGAAAGGCAACGGTTTCCCCTCTCTGGAGTCGCTCTCGAATTTCCCGAAGAGGAAACTCTCTTCTAAAAAGGGTCGAAAGGTGCATCATCCGGGGTCCCCTCATAAGGGGTGAATTCTTGGTGAAGATTTCCTCAAAAGAAAAGAGAAAGACCTGTAGGCCCTCGCTCAGGCGTTGCACGGTTTCCGGAATCTCCCAGGGTGGGGAAGAAAGAACACTGGCAATGGCTTCTCCACGTCTTTTGAGTTCTCGCTCCTTCAGAGAAAGGTAGTACTGATTAAAGAACTGTGACATGGAAAAGAGAATAACGGCATAGGCCACGGCAAGAATGAGAAGGGACGAGAGGAAGAATCTTCCAAAAAGGGTCTTTTTCATGATTCTTCAGACTCGAGCTTATAACCGTATCCCCACACGGTCTTGATAAGCGGTGGGGCACCGGCCTCTTCGAGTTTCTCGCGAAGGCGCTTAATATGAGTATCAACCGTGCGAGTATCGCCCACGAAGTCATACCCCCAGACTTCTTCAAGGAGTTTCTCCCGGGTGAAGACTCGATGAGGATGAAGGGCCAGAAAGTACAAAAGCTCGAATTCCTTAGGGGTGGTGGCAACCGGAGTACCCCGCACGGAAACCTCCCGAGCTTCGTAGTCGATATGGAGCGGGCCAATATCGATGACCCGACGAGAAGAGGAACCGACAGACTGGCTCCGGCGCAAAACCGCCTTGACCCGTGCCACCACCTCTCGGGGACTGAAGGGCTTGGGAACATAGTCATCGGCTCCAAGTTCAAGCCCCAAAACCCTATCTACCTCCTCTCCCCGGGCAGTGAGCATGATGATGGGCACAGAAGAGAAAGAGCGAATTTCCCGACAGACAGTCCACCCATCCTTTTTGGGAAGCATGAGGTCCAAAAGCACGAGATCAAAGGGAGAACGCTTCAGGGCCTCGAGAGCCGCCTCTCCATCATACACCACGGTCACTTCAAAGCCCTCCCGCTCAAGATAGAGTCTCAGGATTTCTCCCACCGACTGTTCGTCGTCTACCACAAGAATTCGCGCCACGGGACAACACCTATTCCCATTCTACGAGAGTCACCCCCCCAGGACAAGGGGGGAGAGAGGCCTGGGGGGTGACACTTAAGGAGGGGGTACTCAGAAAGTCCTTTGGCAGAAGGGACCAGGTCCCGGGCCAAAACCTTGCCTGAACTCAGGGCCAAAGCCCTGCCCACAGCCAAAACTCTTCCCGAAAGCAGGAAGGTTTTTCAGTTGCTCCGGAGTCAAAACGGAGAGAATTTCCTTTACCATATCTCTGCGAAGTGCTGCAAGTTCGCTCTGGAGAACCAGAAGGTCCCCAATCTTGGTACGAATTTCCTGGGCCACATCCTCTGAAGCAGGCCTAAGCTGAAGTTCTCGAATCTCGAGGTGTTTTGCTTCGATTTTGGCACGTAAATCGGAGAATTTTGCCGTGTAATTCTTCTCGATGTCAAGGATTTTAGCCTTCTGGTCATCGGTGAGGTTCAGGCTTGCAAAACCTCTCCATGGACCTTGCCAGCCTTGCTGCCAGTCTCTGCTCTGCCAGCCTACCGGACCTTTTCCCGGAGCAGGGCTACCCCATTTTGGACCGGCAAAAGCGAAGGATGTCATCACCAGCGTCACCAGGATTGCCAATGGGACGATTGTCATTGCTTTTTTCATATTTCCCAACCTCCCTTTTTCTTTGTTGTCCTCAGTGTACTATGAAGTTTTGGCTTTTCTGTGGGGAAAATGTGACGATTCTGTGAAAGCTATCGGTAACCAAAAAGGGGCACCCTTGAGGAATATCCACGCATTGCAGCACAAGTGGGGAAAGGGTATAATTTCCCCCGGAGGGGTGTCCGAACTGGCTAAGGAGCCGGTCTTGAAAACCGGTAAGCCTGCAAGGGCGATGTGGGTTCGAGTCCCACCCCCTCCGCCACTTCCTTTTCTTACAGACTCTCCGGAGGAGGTGCATTCTGTGATTGTCTCCACTCTTGAATCCATTCCGGGAAAAGAAATCAGGGAAGTTCTCGGTATGGTCACCGGAAGTACGATCAGGGCTCGCTGGTTGGGGAAAGACATCGTGGCCGGCCTGCGTACCTTAGTGGGAGGAGAAATCAAGGAGTACACCGAAATGATGGCCAAAGCTCGGGAAATCGCCATTGAGCGCATGGTGGAAGAGGCAAAGAAAATGGGGGCCGATGCCGTCTTAGGAGTGCGCCTGGCGACAAGCATGGTCATGAGTGGTGCCGCAGAGATCATTGCCTATGGTACAGCGGTACGCCTTGGGAGTTAGCGATGGCTCAACATTTCTATGACCAGAGATATCCCTAAAAAAGCAGCAATACTGAAACCAAGGATTCCAAAAATTCCCAGAATCCGGGAGTAGGGATAATTGGTGTAAATGAGGGAAGAACCGATGAGGAGACACCCCAAAATGACGCTAAGGGAGAGGCGAGTACTCATGCGCTCGAGGCGCTTGCTCATCTCCCGTAGATCTCCGCTTTCAGCCTGCAGACGAATTCTTCCCGAGAGAGCCTGATTAAAGAGCTTTTCTATCCCGTGGGGCAGAGCCTCAAAGAGTTCCTTCCAGTCAAGGAAATACTCTTCAAGGCTCTCGGCAAAACGCTCCGGTTTTAAGGATTGGGTAAGGGTTCTTTCCAGGACCCTCTCAAGATGGGGAAAGACATTGAAAGTAGGGTCTACAAGAAGCCCTGTTCCTTCGGCCACCACAAGAGCCCGGAGAAGGGTAGAGAAATGAGAAGGAAAACGGAGTCTGTATTTTCTGGCAAGGTAAAAGAACTCATGAATAACACTCTCCAGGCGTATCTCCTGGAGGTCTGAAAAAATGTATCGCTCAAGAACCTCGCTCAAATCAAGGCGCAGGGCCAGAGAAGAAGAGGGAGGAGAAAGAAGGAATTCCGTTTCGAGGATCTCAACCACCCGTTCAGTATCTTTTTCAAGAAGAGCAAAGAGCATTCGTACCATGGTCTTAAGGGTTGCTCGGTCGATAACCCCTACATTACCAAAATCAAGAAGTGCAAGTCGCCCTCCCTCACACACAATGATATTTCCCGGATGAGGATCGGCATGGAAAAAGCCGTCTTCGAGGACCATCTTGAGAGTAGCCTCTACCCCTCGCTCGGCCAGGGCTCTGCGATCTTCGAAGGAAATACTCGAAACGTCAAGCTTTGAAAGAGGCACTCCTTCGATAAGCTCACTGGTTAAAACCTTGCGGGTACAATACGCACCGAAGACCTGAGGAATGGTGACACTCTCAAAGTGAGTAAAGTTTTCCCGGAACCGGCGCATATTCTGTGCCTCAGAGAGAAAGTCAATCTCTCGTAAGAGGTGTTTTCGAAACTCCAAAAAGAGCTCCTCTATCGATACACCCTCGTGAAGAAAGACAAAGCGGTCAGCAAAACGTAGGAGGACCTCGAAAACCTCGAGGTCCTCAAGGATAGTCTCCTCCACATTCGGTTTCTGCACTTTCACGGCCACACGGGTTCCGCCAGGCAAGAGCGCCCGGTGAACCTGAGCAATAGAGGCCGAAGCCAGCGGATGAGGGTCAAAAAAGGGGAAGATTTCTTCAAGAGGTTTCTGGAATTCCTTTTCGACAACCTCCCGGATAGCGGGAAAATCCACCGGAGGGGCCTGATCCTGAAGCTTTCGAAGTTCCTGGCAATACTCCTTGGGCAAAAGATCAAGGCGTGTAGAGAGAATCTGCCCAATCTTGATGAATGTGGGGCCAAGCTCCTCGAAGACCCGACGGAGATTCTCCTGAGGGGGACGCAAGAGGACTTCTCGAGAAACCAGAAAGTTTAGGCGCTCCAGAAAAGGAATTCGACGAGAAAGGAGAGGAAAGCCATAGCGGGAGAAGGTTTTGAGGATTTGGTGCAGGCGACGGGTGTGGCGAAGGGAGTAGCGGAACATTGCCACCCTACAGCACCCATACAGGAAAATCGTTCATCAACCGGCAAAGGAGTGACACAAAAAGGGTGACATCCCCTCTCACGCTTAACTCCTCCTCAAGAGGATTTCCTGAAGTTCCCTTCCGGTAAGAAGACTATCTCGCTTAGGGGAGGAGGCAATGTTCAAGGAAGCAACAAAATTGGCACACTGCAAAGAAAGAGAAAGGGGATACCCCTCGCGAAGGGCAAAGATGAACCCAGCATTGAAGTAATCCCCAGCCCCGATGGTATCCTGTACCTCAACGGCAATGGTTGTCTGTGCGACCACTCCCGAGGGAGTATAAGCTTCACAGCCCTTCTCTCCCTTTTTCACGATGGTGCCCTTTCTGGGCAAAAGGGCAACTTCTGCCCCTCCCAACCCCTCGAACTCCTTCTCGTTAGGGAGGAAATAATCGAAAAAAGGAACGAGGTTTCGGACTTCTTGTTTAACTCCTTCTCTCCATCCCTCGGTAGGCCAGCCGGTGTCAAAAAGAAGGCAAACCTCTTTACTCTGACGGACCTCCTGAAGAACGGATGACAGTCTCGGGGTACGAAGGCGGGGAGAAAGAAAATATCCACAGAGTAAAACAAAATCTTCACTTTCAAGGGCAGGAATAATCCTTTCAATGTGCTCACAAGACAAACTCTCCTGGGCCCCGAGGTCGGTGAGAAAGCTCCGCTCCTTGGTAAGGGAATTGGTAATACCCACAGAAAGACCGGTTTGCTTCTCAGGAACGACAAAAAGAAAATCGGTATGGATACTAAAACGCTCAAAATGCGAACGGATTTCCTCTCCTAACTCATCTCTCCCCACGGTTCCTACTATAAAAGTCGGAACCCCAAGGCGGGCAAGACACAAAGCAGCATTGGAAGCCGCTCCTCCCGGCCGCATGGTGTATCCAGGAACAAGAGCTTCCGTTCCCCACTCAGGATAATCGGGAATTCCTCCCAAAACAAGATCAAGGCTTATATTACCTACTACAAAGACTCTGCGCATCCCTCACTCCATAAGGGTGGTCTTCTGGATTAAAAAAGCCTTCCCCGGTTCGATCCCCTTCTCCTCGGCCATAAAGTAGGCCAAAAGCATGAGTGGAATAACCGATAAAGCCGGAGCGAAAAACTCGTTGGGGAAATGGAGGGGAAGAACCTCAAGATTGTACTTCGGTTCAAGACTTTGTCCAAGAAAGAGAACACCAACCCCCTTCTCTGAGAGCTCCCTGGCCAGTTTCACCAAAAGAGACTCTGTTCTCCCGGGAAGAGCGAGAAGAACAGCAAGCATTGTTTTCACCGCAAGCTCCAGAGGTCCATGACGAAATTGACCTCCGGAAAAGCTCAAAAAAGTTTCCTTGGCACACTCATAAAAGCAGAGACATCCATGCCAGGCAGCGCTCATATTCGGTCCTCGGGCGATGATGACTTTGGTCTCGGCACTCTGGGCAAATTCTAAATTCTTCAAAATCCTTTTTGCCCACTCTGGAGAAGTGGTGATGAGGTGCTCCGCTTCCTCTGCCAGAAGCTCAAGGTCAAGAGAGGCATGGAGAAACCCTTCTCGATCCTGGGCTTGGGCCATTGCCCAAAGATTCAAGGTAACAAGCGTGGCTGTATGAGTCTTGGTAGAGGTCACAGCGTACTCTGTGCCGCTTAAGACGTCGATAAACGCTCCTGCCTTCCGGACCAAGGTACTTTTGGGGGAAGAGGTAAAGGCAACAAGACGTGGTCGAGAGGGTAATCTCGAAAGGATTTCCAAAATTTCATAGGACTCCCCTGACTGGGACACACACACGAGGGTATCTTCACTCCTGATGCCTAAAAGGCCATAGTGGAGAAGTTCAGAAGCATCAATCCACACAACAGGAAAACCCCGCCCAAGAAGATACAGGTACGCGGGATAGGCCGCAAAGAGAGAGCTACCCATCCCGGTCAAGTATATCTTCCCTTTGTGATTCTCCCTCCACTCCTGGAAGAATTCTTCTCTTGCGTAGGCTTGAGCAATGCGCTGGAAGATTCTCGGTTGTTCGGCGATTTCACGATAGAGTTGATTCACGCTGACCTCCTTTCACCTCCTGGTAAGTTCGATGGTCTTTGTGCCCTTGGCAAGGATGCCTCGCAATGCATACCCATACTTGGCAATATCCTGTTTCACGTCCTCAAGCTGCCCAGAGGGGTCAACATACCGGTACTCATAGACATAGACCACAATATCCTTTCCCTCAGGAAGCTCGGGAACTTCGTCATTGATGTTCTCGAGAAGATTGA
>FMSI01041809.1_pt1 | contig 23605 bp, 25 predicted proteins | sample 1504471 | NCBI WGS metagenome assembly FMSI01 (sample SAMEA4475357, study PRJEB15587) | soil metagenome | biome: Soil; feature: Field | place: India | collected 2015-03-11 | depth 0 m
ATAAAAAAGCGGGGTGTGGTTTCCCCGCTGTGAGTGTGATTTAGGTGACTTGCGGTGACCCCAGTGAGTCTGAAGGATTCACCGATGAGTTGGGCTTAGTAGTCGAAGTCACCGCCCATGCCGGTACCGGCGCCCGCAGGATTGTTCTCCTTGGGTTCGGGTTTGTCAACGATGATGCACTCGGTGGTCAGCACCATACCGGCAATGGAGGCCGCATTTTGCAGAGCCGAGCGGGTGACTTTGGCAGGGTCAACGATACCAGCATCGAACATGTTGACATATTCATCTTTAGCGGCATCATAACCCACATCGAAGGGTTTTTCCTTGACCCGTTCGACAATAATGGGGCCGTTTTGACCCGCGTTTTCAGCAATGCGACGCAGGGGAGCGGTAAGGGCACGCTCAACAATGTTGGCACCAATCAGTTCTTCACCCGTGAGGTGCTCAGCCGCCCAGTTGCTCAACTGAGGCGCCAAGTGAGCCAAGGTGGTACCGCCACCGGGGACAATCCCCTCTTCAACGGCGGCTTTGGTGGCGTTAATCGCATCTTCCAGACGGAGTTTGCGATCTTTCATTTCAGTTTCAGTGGCAGCACCAACTTTAATCACCGCCACACCACCGGCCAGTTTGGCCAACCGCTCTTGCAGTTTTTCTTTGTCGTAGCTGGAGTCGGTTTCTTCGATTTGGCGACGGATTTGCTCGCAGCGAGCTTTGACCGCTTTTTCATTACCTTCGGCCACAATCGTGGTGTGATCTTTGGTGATGGTGATGCGGCGAGCTTTACCAAGCATATCCAGCTTGGCATTTTCCAGCTTCAGACCGGCATCTTCGGTAATCACTTGACCCGCTGTGAGGACGGCAATATCTTCAAGCATTGCTTTACGGCGATCGCCAAAGCCAGGAGCTTTCACCGCAGCCACATTCAAGACACCTCGCAGACGGTTGACCACGAGGGTCGCCAAGGCTTCTTTCTCGATGTCTTCAGCAATGATCACCAGCGGTTTACCGGCGCGAGCCACTTGTTCGAGGATCGGCACCAGATCTTGCACCAAGGTAATTTTCTTGTCGGTGATCAGCACGAAGGGTTCATCGAGCACCGCTTCCATGCGCTCGGTGTCGGTGGCAAAGTAGGGGGAGATGTAGCCCTTGTCAAAGCGCATCCCCTCAGTCACCTCGAGTTCGGTGGTCATGGATTTGCCTTCTTCGAGGGAGATCACACCTTCTTTGCCCACTTTGTCCATGGCGTCGGCAATCATCTGACCCACTTCTTCATCATTACCGGCAGAGATCGCCGCCACTTGGGCAATGGCTTTGGAGTCTTCCACCGGGCGGGCGTGTTCAGCAATTTTTTCGACAAGGAAGTGGGTGGCTTTATCAATCCCGCGTTTTAGGGCAATGGGGTTAGCACCGGCAGCAACGTTGCGCAGCCCCTCTTTCACCATGGCATGGGCAAGAACCGTTGCCGTAGTGGTACCGTCACCGGCAGCATCATTAGTTTTCGAGGCGGCTTGGCGGATGAGGGCGACACCGGTATTTTCAATGTGATCTTCGAGTTCGATTTCTTTAGCAATGGTGACACCGTCATTGACAATTTGGGGCGCCCCAAATTTTTTCTCCAGAACCACGTTCCGCCCTTTCGGACCAAGGGTCACGGCCACGGATTCAGCCAAGATGTCCATCCCTTTTTCGAGGGCACGACGAGCATTTTCGTTGTAGATAATGCGTTTCGCCATATGTGTTTCCTACCTCAATCGTTCAACAGTGATGAAAAATCGCACAGAAATGAAGGAGTGTCAGCGGCTTAGCCAACAATGGCCAAGATGTCTTTTTCCGAGAGGAGAACGTAGTCTTCGCCCGCCAGTTTCACTTCAGTACCGGCATATTTGGAGTACAGCACTTTGTCCCCCACTTTCACATCCATGGGCTGACGCTTGCCGTCTTCAGTGAGCTTGCCAGGACCGACGGCGGTCACTTCGCCCACTTGGGGTTTTTCACGGGCGTTGTCGGGCAGGAGGATGCCCCCTGCGGTACGTTCTTCACTTTCGCTGACTTTGACAAAAATGCGATCGCCCAAAGGCTTCACAGTTGAAACGCTTAGAGATACGGCTGCCATAGCGTACTGTTCTCCCACTTGTAAGAGTATGGATTGATAGCACTCACTGCACGGCTCATCGTGCAGTTTCTGGGGGGCAAGAGCATCACTTGCAATTGTTTAGCACTCTCACCCTTCGAGTGCTAATGTAGCGAGAGACGGTTAGCGATCGCAACTCCTGTTGCAGTACGGTTTTCCGAACGGAACGTTAGCTCTTTAGCCCCGTAGTCGCAATACCGCGAATCAGTTGCCGCTGACCCAAAATAAACATAATCATCACCGGCAGAGTGGCAATCACTGCCGCCGCCATCATCAACGGCCAATCATTGGTGAACTGCTCCTGAAAATTGGCCAAGGAAAGCTGCACTGTGATCAGCTCTGGCTTAGTGGTAAAGACCAAGGGCTTAAAGAGATCATTCCACTCCCCAATAAAGGTAAAAATAAAGAGCGTTACCAAGGCCGGTCGGCTCAGGGGCAAGAGAATATGCCAGAGCACTTGCCAGCGATTGGCCCCATCCAAAAGGGCTGCCTCCTCAAGGGCAACCGGCAATGTGAGAAAAAACTGCCGCATCAAAAAGACCCCAAAGCCGTTGGCCGCCGTTGGCAAGATCAAGGCGCCATAGGTATTGATCAGATGAGCCGCCTTGAGGATGAGAAAAATTGGGATTACCAAAAGCTGAAATGGGATCACCAGAGTTGCCAGCGTCAGCAGCAAAATCGTCTGTTGCCCCGGAAACGAAAGTCGGGCAAGGGCGTAACCCGCTAGGGCTGAGGTCACCAACTGGAGCGCCGTTACCGCCAAGGCCACAAACGTTGAGTTGGCAAAGGCCAAGATAAAGTGTCCCTGCTGCCATGCCGCTTGATAGCTCTGCCATGTCCAGCCTTGGGGCGGCAACAATTGGTTAGGTAAGGTTCCCGGTGGCCAGCCCGATGTACAGAGCACCACCAGTAAGGGGCTGAGAACCAGGAACGCCCCCAGTGTCAATAGGAGCGTTAAGGCTACCCTAGGAGCGACCACTGCCGGACATCCGTTTTAGCAAATCCACGAATCCTTTGACTTCTTCGCGGAAAAGGAAGCCCGCATAGGCCTCCATACCATGCTCGCCAATATCCAATCCCTCGATTTCCTCCTCCGGCGAAACGCGGATGCCAATGGTGGCATTCAGGAGTAGCCACACTGCGGTACTAAAGGCAACGGTAAACCCGCCCACCGCCAGCACCCCCACCAATTGGTGCGCCAACTGGGTAAAGTCACCACTCCAGAGCAATCCCTTGAGAGGCCCCGCTCCAGCTTCGTAAAAGCGCCCCGGTCCATCGGCAAAGAGACCCACAGCCAAGGTACCCCAGACGCCATTGACCAAGTGTACGGAGATCGCTCCCACTGGATCATCAATTTTCAGGCGGTCAATCGTCACCACCGAAAAGACAATTATGATCCCGGCAATCATGCCGATGAAGGCCGCACTCTCAATGGTGACAAAGGCACAGGGGGCTGTGATGGCCACTAATCCTGCCAAAATGCCATTGATGATCATCGAAAGGTCGGGCTTACCAAAGTAGAGTGTGGAAACCACCGTTGCGGTGACGCCTCCAAAGGCTGCTGCCATATTCGTGGTCACGACAATGTGGGCGATCGCCCCCGGATCTGCGGCCATCGTTGACCCCGGATTAAAGCCAAACCAACCCAGCCAGAGGATTAGACAACCTAGGGTGGCGATCGCAAAATTGTGTCCCGGGATGGCCGCCACCGACCCATCGGGCAGAAAGCGACCCAAACGCGGCCCTAGGAGAGCTGCCCCCATCAATGCTGACCATCCGCCTACAGAGTGCACCACCGTAGAACCGGCAAAATCCCACATGCCTAGCTTTTGCAGCCAACCACCACCCCAGATCCAGTGACCCGTAATCGGATAGGAAATCCCCACCAGCAGCAAGCTGAAGATAAAGAAGGCATAGAACTTAATCCGCTCCGCCACTGCCCCGGAAACTATCGTGGCTGCTGTTCCTGCAAACACCAGTTGAAAGAAAAACTTGGCAGAGAGGGGCACCGTCGCCCAACTCAAAGAATCATATACCCCCTGATAAGCTTCGTCAGTGGCTGGACTATTATCGGCACCCAGCAAAAAGAACCCACTGGTGCCAAAGACCCCATTGCCATCTCCAAACATCAGGGCAAAACCAATTGCCCAATAGGAAATACTCGAAAGAGCAAAGACAATCAGGTTCTTTGAGAGCAGGTTGACCGCATTCTTAGCACGGCAAAAACCCGTCTCCAACATCCCAAAGCCAGCATTCATGAAAAACACCAACACACCCGCAAAAATCACCCAGAGTGTGTCGAGCGCCACCTGCACCTTTTCCGGAACCGCTGCAGAGGCGGCAGTGTCTTGACCTAATGCGGCTGTTGCACTCAGCAAGCCAATCATTACCGCGAAAGTCAATAGTGTACGGCGAGTCGGCAGATAGAGAATCCGAGTTAGGGGGTGTTGAAGACGTAGCCCCCGGCGCAAGACAGAACGCAACTTCATAGGTGCAGATGTCCAATCTACAAAGAAAACAGTTGGAACTTGTAACCCCCGGCCAAAATCCCTAGGAAAATCTTAGGGGTTAGTTGCAAAGTTTGGCACAAATGAATTAATCATCCCTGAATCTACCCTTGGCGATATGTATTCCACAATACAAAAACTTGGGTCTCCCTACTCAATTTTGCATAGGGGGCAAGCTGTACCAGTTAGAGAAGTTGCAATTGTCCACCCTTGTGGAGTGTCCAGTGATGACTCATCTGCACGACCCAAATCCTGTCTGTGTCCGCCGCTGGGTGATGAGTTCTTGCCTTGTGGGTTTAGGATGTGCAAGCCTGCACTTGACTCCTGTAACTGCTCAAATTGCCGTTTATGAAGGGCGGCGTGTCAGCGGGGATGTTACGATGACACTTCCCGACGGCAGCACCTACAAAGGGGAATTGCTCAATGGTCGCTTTAATGGCCAAGGTATCCTCACAATGGCCAATGGCAACCGCTACGAAGGGGAATTTCGCAATGGCCGCTACCACGGTCAGGGGGTGCTCACCTATGCTGATGGGGGACGCTACGAAGGTGGTTTTGTGGATGGCATCTTCAATGGCAAGGGCACTCTCCAACTGGCCAATGGTCAACGCTACGAGGGCACGTTTCTCAATGGTCAATACCATGGGGAGGGGGTGCTCACCTTCCCCGACGGTACCCGCTATGAGGGGCAGTTTCTAGCGGGCAAGTATCATGGAACTGGAACGCTCTCCTTTGGAGATGGCACAAGCTATGCCGGACAGTTTCGCAATGGCTTATTTGAAGGAGAGGGGGTCTTTACGCTACCGGATGGCTCCCGCATTGTGGCCACATGGCGTAATAGTCGCCGCGAACCCCGCTAATCCGCTTCAATCAGGCTGTGAGTGATCCGCTGACGGCGGCGCTAAGTCCCTACGCCCGCTTTGGGGTGCGCCTTGGCCTTGAACCCATCGAAGCGCTGCTGAGTATTTTGGGGTCTCCCCAGTTACAGGTGCCTCTGATCCACGTTGCGGGGACAAATGGCAAAGGCTCAGTGTGTGCCTATTTGGACAGTGTTTTGCGGGCGGCGGGCTATCGCACGGGGCGTTATACTTCGCCGCATCTGTTGAGTTGGTGTGAGCGCATTTGTGTCGATGGTGAACCCATTGCCCCTGAAGTCTTTTTGACCTTAATTCAACAAATTGAAGCGGTACTGCCACAGGTGGCTTATCCTCCCAGTCAGTTTGAAGTGATCACAGCAGCCGCATGGCTGTATTTTGCCCAGCAGCAGGTGGAGGTAGCGGTGATCGAGGTGGGCTTGGGCGGACGCTTGGATGCCACGAATGTGTGTCGGCCTCCTTTGGTAGGTGTGATTACCTCTATTGGTTGGGATCATTGGCAACGGTTGGGTAATAGCTTGGGGGCGATCGCGGGCGAAAAGGCTGGAATTCTCAAGCAGGGTGTCCCCGCCGTTATTGGTCCTGTTCCCCCCGAGGCACAGGGGGTGATTGCCCAGCGTTTAGAAGCCTTGGCGTGCCCAGCAATCTGGCCAGAACCGGCACAGTGGTGTACTGACCGTGCTGGGTGGGCGACTTGGGGCGGCATCGAGTACCCCTTGCCTTTGGCGGGAGAGATGCAGTTAACCAATTCAGCGATCGCGATCGCCACCCTGCAACAGTTACAATCTCAAGGCTGGCAGATTTCCCGAGAAGCGATTCAACAGGGAATGGCACAAACCCGCTGGCCGGGACGACTGCAATGGTTACAGTGGCAAGGTCGAAAACTGCTCATTGATGGTGCCCACAATGCTCCTGCGGCTGCCTACCTACGGCAATACGTGGATCAACTGGGCTGGGTAGAGGTGACTTGGGTGGTGGGGATGCTAGCCAATAAGGATCGTGAGGGGATTCTCAAACATCTCCTGCGAAGGGGCGATCGCCTGTGGTTGGTGCCCGTACCGGATCACGCTAGCGCTGACTTAGAGGACTTGAAGGCACTTGCCTACACCTGTTGCCCTGAGTTAAGGGAATGCCGCCTTTTTAAGGAGGTGACTGAGGCACTCGATAGGGCGGGCGATCGCTGTGTGGTTTGTGGCTCCCTTTACTTAATTGCTCGCGTTTTGGGGGCGATCGCAAGCAACGATTCTCAAGCAACTAGACTGTAGAAAACTGGTGGTGCTCAGTGAGACAAGTCAGTTCCATTTGAAGACAGCACTGACGTCTCGTCTGGGATCTGGTCGCAATGTCAAAAAGAGCCGATATTTATGTGGGACACTCGCTTTCAAGGAGACACTTATTTCTACGGCACGGAGCCAAACGACTTCCTCAAAGCCCATGCCCATGACTTTGTGCCCCAAGGACAAATTCTCTCCCTCGCCGAAGGGGAAGGGCGTAATGCCGTCTATCTTGCTCAACAGGGATATGCCGTCACGGCTGTGGATGCCTCCCAAGTGGGACTGGTAAAAGCCCAGCGCCTTGCTCAAGAACGGAGAGTCTCCATTACCACCCATCACTGTGATCTGCGGGATTTTGACCTGGGTGAAAATGTCTGGGATGGGATTATTGCTATTTTTTGCCATCTGCCGCCAGAACTGCGCACATTAGTCAACCAGCGCATTGTCAAAGCCCTCAAGCCCCAAGGCCTCTATCTCAGTGAGACCTACAGCAAGAAACAACTGGGGATGGGCACAGGGGGACCCCCCACCCTAGAACTGCTGCATGATTTAGAGGAAATGAAAAGAGAACTGACGGGTCTAGAGTGGCTCCATGCCGCTGAAATCCAGCGGGACATTCATGAGGGCCAAGGCCATCGTGGGCGAGGCTGGGTGATCCAACTGATTGGCCGCAAGTTCCCCTCCCTCACCTAATTGCAGCCGCAAGGGGAAGGGTAAAATCAAGGTAATGTTGTCCTACTACTATGCCACCGCGACGCACCCGTAGCCAAGTCGTTATTCTCGATGCCCTTAAAGCCAGTGGCCGATCGCTCTCGGCGCAAGAGCTTTTTTTAGAACTGCGGCAACGACATACGCCCCTGGGTCTGGCAACGGTTTATCGCACCCTCGATCATCTACGCATCAATGGTGAAGTGCAAGCCCGCCCCTTGCCGAGCGGCGAACTGGTCTATAGCTTGGTGCAGCAGGATCAGCACTATCTCACCTGTTTGCAGTGTGGCACGTCAGTAACCATTGATCACTGTCCAGTAGAGCATCTAGAAACTGAGCTACGGCAGTCCCACCATTTTGAGATTTTCTACCATACCCTTGAGTTTTTTGGTCTCTGTGCCAAGTGCCAAGTGATGGCGCAGCGCTGAAGCGGTATTCTGGATCAGGCGGGTCTTCGGAAAGTGGTGTGATTGAATTTGCCAACTGTGCTTGGACTCGGGCGATCGCCCAAGGCTGGGAAAATCCCTATCGCGTTCGCTATGCCAGCAATTTAGACGATGGCCCTTGGCATGGGATGCCCCTTGGTGGCTTTGGCGCGGGCTGTATTGGCCGTTCCACCGCCGGCGACTTTAACCTTTGGCACCTTGATGGCGGTGAGCACCTCTTTGGTACCCTGCCCGCCTGTCAATTTAGTCTTTTTGAGCAGGGAGAGCAGACACAGGCCTACGCCCTAGGGACTCAACCCAACGATGGCCGCCTCAGCACTTGGCAATGGTATCCGGCTGGCAAAGGTCTCTACGCTGCCCGCTATCCCCGCAGTTGGTTTGTTTATGAGGGGGTCTTTAGCGCCCAGATCACCTGCGAACAGTTTTCACCAATTCTGCCCCACAACTACCAAGAAACCAGTTACCCCGTGGCGGTGTTTCTATGGACGTTCAGCAATCCCACGGATCAGCCCCTCACGCTCAGCTTGATGTTCTCGTGGCAAAATACCGTCGGTTGGTTTCGCAATACCACGCCTTCCTCCGCCATTGAAATCCGCGATGATGGCAGCCCCGTCTATACCTACACGCCCCGCTGGAGTGAAAGTGACGGGAATTTTAATGAATTGATTCAAACGGCGTCCTACCAAGGTTGGCGACTGCGCCGTACGCCCCACCCGAACCCACCCCAAGAAGGCGATGGCGAATGGGCAGCATTGGTTCCCACGGGCCTTGGTGAGTTTTTTGGCTGTAGCCGCTGGCAGCCAGAGGGGAATGGGGCAGAACTGTGGCAATCATTTTCTGGGGATGGTTCCCTACCTATTGTCAATGATCCAACTCCAGCGGCAGCGGGAGAACAGGTGGCCGCCGCTTTTGCCCTGCGTTTTTCCTTGGCACCTGGGGAAACAAAACAAATTCCTGTGGTTTTGGCGTGGGACTTTCCCGTGACCGAGTTTGGCAAGGGGGTGATCTATTACCGTCGCTACACGGATTTTTGCGATCGCTCGGGGAGCAATGCCGTCACCCTTGCCGCCCAAGGCCTCGCCGCCTATGCCCAATGGCAGGAGCAGATTCGCACTTGGCAAGCCCCGATTCTCAGCCATCCCGATTGGCCCGACTGGTTCAAGATGGCACTGTGTAATGAGCTATACGTTCTCAGTAGCGGGGGGAGCCTCTGGAGTGCGGCCAGCGATCGCGATCCGGTGGGGCAGTTTGCGGTTCTCGAATGCCTTGACTACCGTTGGTATGAAAGTCTCGATGTGCGCCTCTATGGCTCCTTTGCCCTGCTGCAACTGTGGCCAGAACTGGAAAAATCGGTGATGCGTGCCTTTGCGCGAGCGATTCCGACAGCGGATGCAACTCTGAGAATTATTGGCTACTTCTATCGCGGCGATCCCGAAACCGCCTACAAAGCGCCCCGCAAACTGGCCAATGCTGTACCCCACGATCTCGGTGCCCCCAATGAGCATCCTTGGGAAAAGACCAACTACACAGCCTACCAAGACTGCAATCTCTGGAAAGACTTGGCCTCGGATTTTGTGCTCTTGGTCTATCGGGACTTTTTATTTACTGGGGGGACAGATCTCGACTTTGCCCGTGAGTGCTGGCCGGCTGTGGTGGCAGCCTTGGCCTATTTGAAACAATTTGACCACGATGGCGATGGCCTGCCAGAAAATGGCGGTGCCCCGGATCAAACCTACGATGACTGGAAATTACAGGGGGTCAGCGCCTACTGTGGTGGCCTGTGGTTGGCAGCCCTCGAGGCGGCGATCGCCCTCGGCACGATTCTCCAACAACCGCAGGTGGAGACCTACCGCCAGTGGCTCAAGCAAGCTCGCCCCCGCTACCATCAACTGCTGTGGAATGGTGAGTACTATCGTCTCGATACGGGCAGTGGTTCCGATGTGGTCATGGCGGATCAACTGTGTGGCCAGTTCTATGCCCAACTCTTGGGTTTGGCGGATATTGTCCCCTCGGACTGTTGCGATCGCGCCCTGCGGAAAATTTACGACACCTGTTTTCTGGAATTTCACAATGGCCAGTTTGGCGCCGCCAATGGTCTCTTGCCCAACGGTCAACCCGAAAACCCCCACGCTACCCATCCCCTCGAAGTCTGGACAGGGATTAACTTTGGCTTGGCCGCCTTTTTGTGGCAGCGGGGAATGACCCACGAAGCATGGCGCTTAGCCGAGGTGGTGGTACGCCAAATCTACGAGAATGGCCTACAATTTCGTACGCCGGAGGCGATTACCGCCAATGGTACCTTCCGTGCCTGTATGTATCTACGCCCCATGGCCATCTGGGCACTGGCACTGGTGAGTCGGAGATCACAACTCAATTAAAATTTTTGTAGTTTAGTTTACAATGTTTCGATTTGTGAACCCGTCACAATGGTGACCAATGGGCTGCCCGTCTATGATAGGGGGTAGCGCGTCAACAGCCACTTCTTCAGATAACCTATGGATAACCTCAGCCAACGTTACCTACGTCTGTGCCAAGCCTATAGCCAACTGGCAGAACGCTATACCAAACTTGATATTGACCACATGACGCTGCGGGAAAAGCTCGTTCCTTTTCTGATGGCGTTCAAATACTACAAACAAATGACAGAGCAGCTCACGGCTGAAAAAGAGGCGATGCAGCGGGAACTCAATGATTTGCGCGATCGCTACCAATTGCTCGTGAGTCAAAACGGTAGTGCGCTCGCCAATGAGGAACTCCTCACTGCCCTTGCTGAAGCCGAGGAGCAAATGGGACTCATTGAAGAAACCCTGAGGGAACAGGAGGCTGACCCCGATCCCAACCTGCTTCCCCTTGAAAAGCAATTGCTGGAAGAATATACAAGGGGCAGTGGTGATTTTCAGGCCTTGCTCCCGCAATCGTCGAGTCACTCCGGGGTTATTGCCTAGATGCTCTGGCCAGCCAGTGAGGAATTTGCTGCCCTCTGTCGTACCCAATTAGAACTCGTTGTTAACAGCTTGGGCGCCTCTTCACTGGCGGTCTATCTTAGTGAAACCCTCAACGACTCCCCCTCATGGTCTCCCGTCGCTGTCTATCCAGAGGCAGCACCTCCCCTGAGCTTACCGCTTCCGCCGACACTTCCACCGCCAACGCAAGCAGCAGAGACCCCTTTAGGCCATCGCCCTCAACAGGTCGTCTCGTCTTTGGCCAATCAACTGATCCTGCCCCTGATGTACCAAAATTGGGTCTTGGGGGTATTGGTGGCACAGCGGCAACACCGCCCTTGGCTGGCCGCAGAGCAGGCACAATTGCAACAGGTGGCACAAACACTGGCGATCGCCTGCGTCTTGGATCAACGGCAACAATGGCTCAGCCACTCCCCCGCCAACCCACTGGATCAACAGCAACGGCGCTTTGATGATCTGCTCCATCAACTGCGCAATCCCGTGGCTGCCATTCGCACCTTTGTCAAGCTCCTGCTCAAACGGTTGGAACCTGATCACCAGGGGCACCCCCTCGCTGAAGGTATTGCCAAGGAAACAGAGCGGTTGATGGCATTGTTGGAGGACTATCGCCAACAGCGCACCGATATTCCCGCCCTCACGGGCAGCCAGCCCCTACCCCTTGCAGGTAAACCCCTCGATCTAGCTGAAACCCTCTCGCCCCTGATCAGCGCTGCCCAAGCCCGTGCGGAAATGGAGGGCAAAACCTTTGTGGTGGAGATACCGCCCCAACTGCCCCCCATCTGGCTAGAGGAACGAGTGCTTCAGGAAGTCATGGGCAATCTGCTGGATAATGCCTTTAAGTACACCCCGCAAGCGGGCACCATTGGTCTACGCTTGACGCTCACGTCCCCCGCCTTAGAATTAACGGTTTGGGATACAGGCTGTGGCATTCCCAAGGAGGTGCAGCCGCGTCTTTTTAAACGGGGGTACCGGGGGATTCAAGCGGACAGCGAGATTGAGGGCAGTGGTCTGGGCTTGGCGATTGCTCAGGATTTGCTCCGTCCCTATGGTCTGAGTCTGCGGGTCACGAGTCCCTACGAGGGCGATCGCGGTACGGCCTTTACCTTGACGATTCCCTTGCCAATGAAGGTGAAACAATGAGTGCTCTGAAACAGCGTCTCGCCAAGATCAGCAGTCAGGGGCATCAATTCCTTGTGGTGATCTTTGGCCTACCCCTATTGATCTCGGCCACAACGGGAATTGCCCATCGTCTTGGGCGCAGTTGGTTTGGGCTATCTAAAGACTTTGGGCGAGCGATGATGACCCTTCATGAAGGCCGCTATCTGGGGGAATGGGGCGTGCCGCTCTATGTGTTGGTCACTGGTCTGGGCTTGCTGGGAATCATTGCCACGGGTTTGGGTCTCCTGTGGGGGCGATCGCTCCCTGCGCAGTGGTCCGCGCGGCGGCTGCATCATCTTTTGGCTGCCATTGCAGCATTGCCCTTGCTCGTGAGTGCCACGACGGGGATGGCCTATCGCCTTAGCCGGAACTGGTTTGGCCTCTCCAAAGAACAGGCGGCGATTTTCCTGAGCCTGCATCAGGGAACCTATTGGGGAGAGGTGGGGCGTCCCTTTTATGTTCTTTTGGTGGGTCTGAGCTTGCTGACACTTCTAGCCACGGGACTCTCGATGTTGACTCTCCTGCGACGGTTGCCTCTCTGGCGTCCTAGGGTCACCCCAGAGACCTAGCTGCGCAATGTTACAAACTATGAGCAAGCGTTGCCAAAGGTAAGCGCCTATGGAGTAATAAATACAGCACTTGATCGCGACTGTTATTCCACAAAGGAGTTGTTCATGGCGCTGACCGATACCCAAGTTTACGTTGCTCTTGTGATTGCTCTGCTGCCTGCAGTGCTGGCATTTCGCCTTTCCACTGAGTTGTACAAGTAGTCGTCACAGTTGCTATCCACTGGCTGCATTACTTCATTTCTCCAAACTAAAATTTATCAGGCGGTTCCTAATGTTGTTGCTGACACAAAGGAACTGCTTTTTTCTTCATCCTACCGTTGCTTTTAGCGCTGCTTTCCCATGGATAGCGGATGCTCAAGACCGTGAGTTGCGATCAAGCAAGGATTTCAAGAACGATCGCCGATGCCAAGGGGTCAGGCCGTACTGGTCAAGGGCTTGACGGTGTTGGGGCGTGCCGTAGCCCACATTGCGTTCCCAGCCATACTGGGGATAACGCCGAGCTAAGCGTGCCATGAAGCGATCGCGCCGCACCTTGGCAAGAATGGAGGCACAGGCAATACTATAGCTGTGGCGATCGCCCCCGATAATAGCCGTTACCTTTTCAAAGGGCGCTGTTTTTGTTAGCTTGCCGTCAATCAGGGCATGATCCCAAGGGGCAACCCGCGCTAGGGCACGCGCCATCGCTCGATAGGTGGCTTGCAGGATATTCACCTGATCAATTTCCGCCACACTAGCACTACCAATGCCAATGGCGATCGCTTGGTTGCAAATCTGCACAAAGAGGCGCGATCGCTGGCGGGCACTCAACTGCTTGGAGTCGCGCACCTCTGGAAGAGGCACACAGTCCACCGGTAAAATTACGGCTGCTGCCACCACTGGTCCTGCTAAACAACCCCGACCCACTTCATCCACACCGACAACGCGACAATACCCCTGTTGCCAGTAGGCCTGCTCATAGATCAGGCGGGGCAGTTCCATGGCTAGTGGCCAATCCCCACATAGCGGAAGCCCAGTGACTCTAGCCCCTTGCGATCCAAGAAGTTGCGGCCATCAATGATCACAGGTTGGTGCATCACCTTGGCCAATTTCCCATAATCCACCTCTTGGAACTGTGGCCAGTCCGTCACCAGCACCAGAGCATCACAGCCATCGGCGAGGTGCAGCAAATCCGTTTCCACAATCACATGGGAGAGACCCGATCGCAGACCCGACTGGGACACGAGGGGGTCATAGGCTTTGACCTTGGCACCCAAGCGATACAGTTCCTCAATCAAACTGAGCGCAGGCGCATCCCGCAGGTCATCGGTGTTGGGCTTAAACGTTAACCCCAAAAGGCCAATCGTTTTACCCTTGAGGATTTTTAGCACCTGTTGCAGTTTTTCAATGACAATAAAGCGTTGCCGCTGGTTCACTTGAACTGCTGCTTTGAGCAACTGGGCATCGTAGCCGTAGTCTTCCGCCGTGTGGACGAGCGCCGAAACATCCTTGGGAAAACAGGAGCCACCCCAGCCCAAGCCCGCTTGCAGAAATTTCTCGCCAATGCGGGAATCTAGGCCAATCCCCTTGGCCACTTGAACCACATCCGCACCCACGCGATCGCAAATATTGGCAATTTCGTTAATAAAGCTGATTTTAGTGGCTAAAAAGGCATTGGCAGCGTACTTAATCATTTCCGCCGAACTGAGATCCGTCACCAAAACCGGCACGGGGGGCAAGGTGGGATCAGCCGCATACTTGCGCTCAATGATCGGTGCATAGAGTTCCTGCATGATTTGAATCGCTTTGCGGCTACTGCTGCCCAAGACGATGCGATCGGGATTAAAGGTGTCATAAACTGCTGAACCTTCCCGCAGAAATTCAGGGTTGCTGACCACATCAAAATCCAACGGCGGATGGGTCGCCCCGCCTTTAATGGCATCAGCTAAATCGGGGTCTCGCTCAACCACACCATCGAGAATAATCATCCGCACCCAGTCCCCTGAGCCAATCGGCACTGTGGATTTGTTGACAATGACCTTGTACCCCAGATGCAAATGGGCACCAATGCCCCGAGCAACCGCTTCCACATAGCGGGTATCGGTTTCGCCATTGGGCAGCGCAGGCGTACCGACAGCAATAAAGAGCACTTCACCAAACTCCACCCCAGCGCCAAGATCACTACTGAAGCGAATGTGGCCACTGGCAATGCAACCACGGAGCAACTCCGTCAGACCGGGTTCATAAATGGGGGATTCCCCCTGTTGCAGCAGCTTGACTTTATCAACGTTGTTGTCAATGCAAATCACCTCATGGCCAATATGTGCCAAGCACACCCCCGTCACCAAGCCCACATAGCCGGTGCCGATCACACATACCCGCATTTCCTGTGGCCTCCCTAAACTTCCACCATCATAGGCGTATAGGGCACGCCCAGCCGCTCAGCAAAGTCAGGAATCGTGCGCTGCAGCCCCTCTAGGAGGGGGACGGTCGGTTGCCAGCCCAACACCGTGCGAGCAAGGGTAATGTCGGGACGACGGCGCTGGGGGTCATCACTGGGCAGGGGCTTAAACTGTATTTCCACCTCCGGATTAATTAGAGCTTGAATTTTTTGGGCTAGCTCCAGCACGGTATATTCATCAGGGTTACCAAGGTTCACAGGGCCAATGTGATCACTATTCATCAGCCGAATTAACCCTTCCACCAAATCGCTGACATAGCAAAAACTGCGGGTTTGGGAGCCGTCCCCATAAACGGTGAGGGGAATGCCCTCCAAGGCTTGGACAATAAAATTGCTGACTACGCGGCCATCGTTGACCTGCATTTTTGGGCCATAGGTATTAAAAATCCGTGCCACTCGTACATCTACATTATTCTGGCGGTGGTAATCAAAGGTGAGAGTCTCTGCCACCCGCTTGCCTTCGTCGTAACAGGAGCGGATACCAATGGGGTTGACATTCCCCCAGTAGGACTCAGATTGGGGATGCACCAACGGGTCACCATAGACTTCTGAGGTGGAAGCAAGGAGAAACCGTGCCTTCACACGTTTGGCCAACCCCAGCATGTGGAGGGTACCCATGACATTGGTTTTAATCGTTTTGACGGGGTTGTACTGGTAATGAACTGGCGAGGCGGGGCAGGCCAAGTGATAGATTTGATCCACCTCAAGGCGAATCGGATCGGTGACATCATGGCGGATCAGCTCAAAATTGGGGTGACCCATCCAGCGCAGAATGTTGCGCTTTGTACCAGTGAAGTAGTTGTCGAGACAAATGACCTCATGACCCGCTTCCATCAGCCGATCAACTAGATGGGAACCAATAAACCCAGCGCCGCCAGTAACCAGAATACGCATTGTGTTGTCTAAATTGTGTTGTCTAAATAGAGTTACGCTACTCCTTTGCTTCAGATTAGCACGAGTTCATCGGAAGCCGGCAATGTCTCATTCCAGTCCACGATCGCTCCCCCCTCGGCAGTTACCTGTCCCCGCAGCCGCAAGTCACAACTACAGCAGGCCGTTGCCCAACCCCTAGAGCACATCATTGAAGCAGTGACCCATGGCCCTACGGATGAACAGGGTTGGAGACTTGATTTTGGCACGTCAGCAGGGGGTGAGTTACTCTTAGCTTTGGTGTGCGAGCTACGGCGGTTAAATTTACCGCAGTGATACCGTGGGCTTACAACGGCAACTGCGACAGGCTAGCATTGTCGTTGAGGTACAGTTGTTTCCCACGCGGATTATCTGTACCATTGGCAAACCCCCGAATCAGAGGAAGTTTTTGCAGAGCTGGCGTCTTTTTTTAATCGGCATTTGGCCAATGCCCCTAGCCCAAGCCAAACTTGAGGGCACGTCCGCGCACGTCGGTATTCACCCGCCCTTGGCTGAAAACAATCTCCCCATTAACAAAGGTGTAAACTGGCCACCCCGTCAATGACCAGCCCTCAAAGGGACTCCAGCCGCACTTGGTGAGCAGTTCCTCGCGGCGCACTGGGTGATAGGTCTGCAAATCCACGAGCACCAGATCCGCATCGTAACCGGGGGCAATTTTGCCTTTATTGGGAATTTCGTAGGCCGCAGCAACAGCAGTGGACATCCAACGCACCACTTGGGGCACAGTACAGCGACTCGCCATGGCTTGAGTCAACATCAGGGGTAAAGAGGTTTCCACCCCCGGCATACCTGAAGGGCTTTGGGGATAGGGCTGCGCCTTTTCCTCTAGGGTGTGGGGGGCATGATCGGTGGCAATAAAGTCAATGACCCCATCCAATAGTCCTTGCCAGAGTTTTTCATTATCTACTGCTGTGCGCAGGGGGGGGTTCATTTGAGCAAGGGAGCCAATTTTGGCGTAGGCCTCTGTGGTCAGTAATAGGTGCTGGGGGGTGACTTCCACTGTTATCCAAGGAAGTTTGTGCTCGCGCAGAAAGTCCACTTCAATCCCTGTGGACAGATGGAGAATGTGCAGGCGGCGTTCGTATTTACGGGAGAGCTTCACTGCTAATTGGGTGGCGTTGAGGGCAGCAATCTCGTCTTGAATTTGCGAGTGCACGGCCACATCGCTAATGCCGGCAAATTGTTCGCGACGGGCACGGATTCGCCCTTGATCTTCGGCATGGACAGCAATGAGGCGTTTGCCCTCACTAAAGATACGGTCTAAAATTGGCTCCTCATCCACCAAAAGGGGGCCGTGCATTGACCCCATGAAAATCTTGATGCCACAGACGGGGTGAACGGTGTTGAGGACGGCAAGATTATCCTTAGTGGCGCCAATGAAAAAACCATAGTTAACGACACATTTGGCGGCAGCACGGGCTAGCTTATCGTCTAAGCTGGCCTGATCAATGGTCAGGGGACGGGTATTGGGCATTTCCAAAAAGCTGGTGACCCCCCCCTTGGCACAGGCACAACTGGCGGTAAATAGATCCTCTTTGTGCTCTAAGCCCGGTTCGCGAAAATGCACTTGCGGGTCAATCACCCCCGGCAGTAGGGTTAAGCCTGTTGCATCAATCACGGTATCGCCGGGGTTCACGGTTACGGTGTCTGCCACTTCTGCAATGCGATCGCCCTCAAGGCGTACCTGTTGCTGTCGCAGTTCTCCCTCTGGGGTACAAATCACCGCATTTTGGATTGCGATCGCCACCCTCTGCTCCTTCAAAATTGGCTCTTTCCCTTGATCCTACTGGCATCTGAGACCCAAAAATATGAAGTATAAACTATAAACATCTGTAATACCTATGGTGATAAAATTTTGCCCCAGATCTATCTTCGGAACGGAAATAAAACCTTTATACTGTAGAGCGTGTCTGTAGGTGGGGCGCGATCGAATCGCTATGGAATCTGGTATTGACTTACAGGGGCAGTTTATTAGTGCATTGGAATCCCTTGGCCTCTCCCATGATCTGGCCAAGCTGCTATGGCTACCCCTGCCAATGTTAATGATGCTCATTGTGGCTACCGTGGGCGTACTGGTGGCCGTTTGGCTAGAACGGAAAATTTCTGCCGCCGTGCAACAGCGTATTGGCCCGGAATACATTGGTCCCTTGGGGATTTTGGCACCCTTGGCTGACGGCCTAAAACTGATTTTTAAGGAAGATGTTCTTCCTGCGAATAGCGATCGCTGGCTCTTTACCCTTGGCCCAGCGGTGGTGGTGATTCCCGTCTTTTTGTCCTACATTATCGTCCCCTTTGGTCAAAACCTGCTAATTTCCAACTTGGCGATGGGCGTTTTCCTCTGGATTGCCCTTTCCAGTATTGCGCCCATTGGCCTGCTGATGTCGGGCTATGCCTCCAACAACAAGTACTCCCTGTTGGGGGGGCTGCGGGCAGCCGCCCAATCCATTAGCTATGAGATTCCCCTGGCCTTGGCGGTGTTGGCAGTGGCCATGATGTCCAATGGTCTAGGCACCGTGGAAATTGTCGAGCAGCAGTCGGCCTATGGCATCCTGAGTTGGAATGTCTGGCGGCAGCCCATCGGCTTTTTGATCTTTTGGATTGCGGCTCTGGCAGAGTGTGAGCGCCTCCCCTTTGACTTGCCGGAAGCCGAGGAAGAACTCGTGGCTGGCTACCAAACAGAGTACGCTGGCATGAAGTTTGCCCTCTTTTACCTTGGTGCCTACGTTAACCTTGTGCTTTCAGCGCTTTTAGTAAGTGTTCTTTACTTCGGGGGTTGGAGCTTCCCCATTCCCCTAGAAACCATTGCCAATCTCCTTGGGGTGAGTGAGAGCAATCCCTTTTTGCAGATTGCCTTTGCGGTGCTAGGCATCACAATGACCCTGATTAAGGCCTACTTCTTTGTCTTTTTGGCGATTCTGCTGCGCTGGACGGTACCCCGTGTGCGCATTGACCAACTCCTAGACCTTGGTTGGAAATTCCTATTACCCGTGGGTCTAGTGAACTTGCTGCTGACCGCTGGCTTGAAGCTCGCCTTTCCCGTAGCCTTTGGCGGTTAACAAACTTGCCATTCCCATGAGGTGACACCATGAAATTCCTCAATCAGATTACCAACTATGCCAAAGAGGTAGTGCAGTCCGCTAAGTACATTGGTCAAGGCCTCTCCGTTACCTTTGATCACATGCGACGACGACCTATAACCGTGCAGTATCCCTACGAAAAACTCATTCCTTCAGAGCGATTTCGAGGGCGGATTCACTTTGAATTTGACAAGTGCATTGCCTGTGAAGTGTGCGTGCGCGTCTGCCCGATTAACCTGCCGGTGGTGGATTGGGTCTTCAACAAAGAGATCAAGAAGAAAGAACTGAAGCACTACAGCATTGACTTCGGCGTGTGCATCTTCTGTGCCAACTGTGTGGAATACTGCCCCACCAATTGCCTCTCGGTGACAGAGGAGTACGAACTGGCCACCTACGATCGCCATGAGCTGAACTACGACAGTGTGGCAATGGGACGCATTCCCTATAAAGTGACCCAAGACCCGATGGTCACCCCGATCCGCGAGTTTGCTTACCTGCCGGCAGGGGTGATGTCTGGCCATGAGTTGCCCCCAGGTGCCCAACGGGCAGGAGAGCGTCCAGAGGCGATCGCCAACACTGCTGAATCATCTGAGAACTAGGAGTTGTTGCTGTGGACTTAGCCACCCTGACCCAAACGATTACCTTCTTTGCCCTTGCCGGTGCAGTGATTGTTGCTGCCCTTGGCGTTGTGCTCCTAAACAATGTTGTCTATTCTGCCTTCTTGCTGGGGGGTGTGTTCCTGAGCATCTCCGGGCTGTATATCCTCATGAATGCTGACTTTGTCTCAGCGGCACAAATTCTCATCTATGTCGGTGCGGTGAACGTTCTCATCCTCTTTGCAATCATGCTCGTCAATAAGCGCGAGGCCTATACTCCAGTGCCGGGGCGCTGGCTGCGTCAGGGGGGTGCCGCTGTGGTCTCCCTTGGCGTCTTTGCCCTACTGACCAAAATGATTTTGCAAACCCCTTGGCAACTCAGTTCCCTGCCGCCCACGACTGACAGCATCACAACGATTGGCCAGCACTTTTTCAGTAATTTCCTCTTGCCCTTTGAATTGGCCTCGGTCTTGCTGCTGATGGCCTTGATTGGGGCAGTGGTTCTCGCCCGCCGCGAACTGGTCTTGGAACCTGAACCCATCTTAGGGGAAGAGGTGGTACCCCCCTTGGAGTTACCGGAACGTCCCCGTGAACCTGTAGCCTTGTCTGAAAAATAGGGAAAGACGATGCAGTTAACCTATGTTTTGATCTTGGCAGCACTGCTGTTTTGTATTGGCATCTATGGCCTCGTCACCAGTCGCAATGCTGTGCGTGTGCTCATGTCGATTGAGTTGCTTTTGAATGCTGTCAACCTCAACCTGATTGGTTTTGCCAACTATCTGGATGGCCAGCAAATCAAAGGGCAAGTCTTTGCCGTGTTTGTGATTACTGTAGCAGCCGCCGAAGCAGCCGTGGGTTTAGCGATTATTTTGGCCATTTATCGCAACCGTGACACTGTTGACATGGAGAAATTCAACCTCCTGAAGTGGTAGGCTAGAAGCTGGAACTTGCTTCCCTCAATTGCCGTCTACTTTCAAGAACCAGTGTCAGCAAAAGGGCAATCACCTATGACAGTGCGTCTTGGTAAATCGGTCACTTATTTGTCGTTAATGGCATTGGGGGCAGCCGCTGCAATGTTTGCCACCCACTTGATGCCAGCGTCAACGCCCTTGGTGACCCCCAGCTTGGCGCAGTTACCAGCACCGCTACCAGCGGGAAATGACATTAACTTCATTGCCCGTGCTGTTGACCAAGTCGGCCCGGCGGTGGTGCGGATTGATGCTTCCCGTACGGTGCAGACCCGTGTGCCCGCCATTTTTAATGACCCTTTCTTTCAGGAATTTTTTGGGCCAGTGATGCCCCCCCGCAGCCGTGAAGAACAGGGTCTCGGGTCTGGCTTTATCATTAGCAGTGATGGCTTGATCCTTACCAATGCCCATGTGGTGGATGGTGCCAACCGGGTGCGAGTAACCCTCAAAGATGGCCGCACGTTTGAGGGGCAGGTTCTGGGTCAAGACCGTCTGACTGATGTGGCCGTCGTCAAGGTGAATGCCAGCAATTTACCAGTGGTGCGCCTTGGCAATTCTGATAATTTGCGCCCCGGTGAGTGGGCGATCGCCATCGGTAATCCCTTGGGTCTCGATAATACGGTGACTGCGGGCATCATTAGTGCAACGGGACGTTCTAGTGGTGATATTGGCGTGCCCGATAAGCGGGTGGGCTTCATTCAAACTGATGCGGCCATTAACCCCGGCAACTCAGGTGGCCCCCTGTTGAATCAACGGGGAGAGGTGATTGGCATGAATACCGCGATCATTGGTGGTGCCCAGGGCTTGGGATTTGCCATTCCCATCAACACGGCTCAGCGGATTGCTAAGCAACTGATTGCCAATGGTCGGGTGGAGCACCCCTTCTTGGGTATTCGTATGACCAATCTCACCCCTGAGGTGCAGCAACGTCTCAACGCTAATCCCAATAGTCCCGTGCGCGTCCAGGAAAGTTCGGGTGTTTTGATTTTTCAAGTCCTGCCCAATTCTCCAGCCGCTCGGGCGGGTCTGCAACCCGGAGATGTGATCCGCCGTATTAATGGCCAAAACATCACTAAAGCGGATCAAGTGCAGCAAATGGTGGAAAGCACAGGCATTGGTCGCACCATGGAACTGGAAGTGCGCCGTAGGGGCCAAACTGTAACGGTGGCCGTGCAGCCGGCTCCCCTTCCTGCCCAAGCTAGTCGCTAACGTGCTGACGGCAGTTTTGATCATTCCAACGGGCATTGGGGCTGCCATTGGTGGCTATGCGGGTGATGCGATTCCAGTCGTTCGTGCCTTGGCGCAGGTCTGCGATCGCCTGATTACCCATCCCAACGTTCTCAATGGGGCGATGCTCTATTGGCCGCTGCCCAATGTTTGGTATGTGGAAGGCTATGCCCTTGATGAATTTGGCGTTGGCCGTTGGGGATTGCTGCCACCGCGTCCAAATCGCATTGGCCTGTTACTGGATGCGGCGATTGAAGGGGATCTGCAACTTCGGCATCGTCAAGCAGCGGCGGCCTGTTCTGCCACCTTGGGTTTAACCATTACTGAACCTGTGATTACAGATGAACCCTTGGGAGTACAGTTGCAAACCGCTGCCTCCGGCGCAACATGGGGCACGGTGGCGAACCCCGCTAGTTTATTACGGGCGGCAGAAAAACTGATTCAAGCGGCTCAGGCAGAGGCGATCGCGATCGTCACTCGCTTTCCCGATGATCCGGGCACAGACGCATTGCACCACTATCGCAGTGGCCAAGGTGTGGATCCGCTCGCCGGGGCAGAAGCGGTCATTAGTCATTTGGTTGTCCAGCACTTTCAGATTCCGGCAGCCCATGCCCCTGCCCTGCAACCATTGCCCCTAGAGGAGACCGTGCATCCCCGTGCCCTTGCCGAAGAAATTGGCTACACCTTTTTGCCCTCGGTGTTGGTGGGGTTGAGTCGTGCTCCCCGCTATAGCCCAACTGCCCCGCAGGCGCTGTGGCGACAGGACGTAGATGCGGTGATTGTACCTGCCACTGCCCTTGGTGGGCGGGGAATTCTGGCCTTGGCTCAGCAGGGCGTTCCCATCCTAACGGTGGCTAACAATACCACAACTCTCAATGTGACAGGTGCCGATTTGGGGATAGAGACAATTCCTTGCCAGTCCTATGCCGAAGCCATTGGCGTGCTGAGTGCGATGAAGGCGGGGGTATCTTGGCAGGCAGTGACGATAGCAACCTGAAAAAATTTTTGCCTCCTGTGCATACCGGCCCTATTGCCAAAGGATGACTCAATAGACACGAGTCAGCCGATGAACGCAACCTTTGACCCCCAAGACCCCATTCAGCACCTTAGCTCAAGCAGGATCGCTGGATGAAAACATTGGGGGAACTACTGGTCTGGCAAGCCGGTGGAATTGCGGTTGATGGAGTTTCTTCTGAGGAGAGCGATGGAGAAAAAACGGGCGGCCACTGAAGCTCCTCCAGCCAGTGCGCTTGCATCTCCAGACCTTGAGCCGTCCCTAGAGGTGAAACGCCATGGAAACGTCTGAACTCCCTGTGTCTCAACAGTTGCGGCGGGTCTTTCAAGCCGCGAGTGAAAACTATGCGGCATTGCTGAAAACATTGGTGTCGCTGGTCTCTGATCAGGAGCAGTTGCACCGCCATCAGCCAATGGTTGTCCAGCGCTGGACAAGGGGATGCATGCAAAAGGCGTTTCCCTCGTTTCGAGCAGCCAAGGCCTATTTTCGCGATCGCTATGGGATTACCGCGCGCGGATTTGATGAACTGGTGGCACGGGTGAATGCGGCAGAGGATGTGCTGGTTCACCTCGGCTATGCGGTGCGAGCCAATGCCCAGATTGCTGCTGAATCTACGGCCCTAGCCCCCAGAGCTGAATCTGCTAGGCAATTGCCTTGAGACGCTCTTCACGGAGCAGGTCTAGGATATACTCCCGCTGCTGCACAAAATCCAACTGGCGTTTGC
>FMSI01013882.1_pt1 | contig 23604 bp, 18 predicted proteins | sample 1504471 | NCBI WGS metagenome assembly FMSI01 (sample SAMEA4475357, study PRJEB15587) | soil metagenome | biome: Soil; feature: Field | place: India | collected 2015-03-11 | depth 0 m
AATTTGGCGATCGCGCCCAAACAAGGCACATCCTACTTGCAATGACCGGCCGATGGGAGGGGCACAGTGGGTATGGATATAGGTAATGGCACGCTCATCAATGCGGTTGGCAATCTGGCTCAGAATCTCAGGTAAGGCTTGGGGAGCCATTGTTTGTAAACATTTGAGGGCAGCCTCAACCGTTGGTGCTTGCCATACCTGATGCAGAATCTCTGGGGCTAAGCCTGCAAGGGCACAAAAGGCAGTGAGAATTTCTTGGCGAGCATCCGCAAGGTGGTGATGGGTATGGAAAATGCCGCCGGCGAGTTTAATTAATTTGCCGTGGTAACCTAAGAGGAGCAACTGTTGAACCTTGTGCTGTGCTGCTGCCACCAGCATTGGGCCTAGCCAATTGGCGGTTTTCACGCAAAGGGAAGAGGGAATCTGGAGCTGTTGCGCCACCTGAAGGCCATTCTCACCAATGCAAAAGACAAGGGTTGGCGATTGATCGGCCTTCTCGGCTAAGTCCTCGCGATAGCGATCCAGTTGCTCCGAGGCTGTGAGGGGTTGCGCCAAGGCAGTGGTTCCCAGTAGGGAGAGTCCCTCAACAATGCCAAAAGCGGCATTTGAGGTGCGCTCTGCCAAATCTCGCCCTTGGGGCAGAAGAATCGTAACGGCGATCGCCCGCTCCTTGGGGCAATAGAGCAACAGGTTAGTGGTTAACAACAGACGGGCATAGCGGTAAATAGCTGCCTCGCCCGTGGTGCGATCGCGCCCAACCCCAAAGCCCCCCTCAATGTGAAGTTTGGGAGCAGTTGCAGGGTCTTGCCAGCGCACCCAAGCCCAGATCGGGGTATGGCGGGTGAGATCAAGGGCATCACTGGGTTCACTGTAGGTAATGGCCAAGGCCTGCTGATCATCTAAGGGTGCCCCTTGGGCAATGGGTAGGGTTGCACAGCGATTGGGGCGTAGCAGCGCAAGGGTGACTTCCTGAGGACAGGTACCTTCCGTGAGGCAACGCAATGCAGCCACAGCCGCCGCCGCCGCAAAAACTGGTAGCGTATAACCCACAGGTGTTAAGTAGCCAATTGTGCCAAACTGGTGCGAGCCGCTTCGGCAACCGCTTCCGCAGAATCAGTGGTTAATTGTTCAAGCAGGGGGCGAACCTCTGGAGTGCCAATTTGGCCAAGGGCGATCGCCAGCCGATGGCGGACTTGCCAATCGGGATACTCGACAAACTGCCGCAGATGGGCAATACTTTCGGGTTGTTTCAGTTCACCCAAGGAACCAATGGCTGCTAGTTTCACCAATTCTTGGGGACTATTGAGGGCCTCGGTGAGCAGCTCAACAGCCGCAGGATTGCCGAGGGTACCCAAGGCGGCAATGATACTAAATTGCAACAGCCAATCATTGGTACTATGGTAGGCCGTTTCTAAATCTTCGAGGGCAAAGGGAACTTGCAAGGCAGCCATCGCATCCGCTGCGGCAGCACGGACATCCGTTTCGCTGTCATGGAGCAGGCGATCGCGTAACAGGTCATGGGCTTGATTAAGGTTGACGTGCCCGATACTAGCAATTTGACTCACGGCAGCGTAGCGGACACGGGAATTTTCATCTTGGCTGAGGGGTTGAATTAGCCTAAAAGCATCCCTGGGATCAAGGCTGCGCAGTTGATTGATGCCCCGCAGGCGATCGCCCACATCCGCTGAGGTAATGAGTTCCTGAATTGCCGCTGTGTCCACGCCAATATTCTCCACCTGATTCCTTTGATCCTACTCGCTGGCGTTACCCACAGAAAAGGGCAGAGCGATCGCGGCTTCGATTCTCTGCCCTCAACTTAGGAGTTGTTACTGGGTTGTGCGTTCTAGGCTTCTTTTTCAGCCTCAGCAATTTGCAGCATGGTCTTCAGGACGGAGTCGGGGTTGAGGCTAATGGAGTCAATCCCTTGCGCCACCAAGAATTGGGCGAACTCAGGATAGTCACTGGGGGCTTGACCACAGATGCCAATTTTGCGCCCCTTGGCCTTCGCCGTTTGAATCGCTTGCGCCACCATGCGTTTGACCGCTTCATTGCGTTCATCAAACAAGTGTGCCACCAAGGCTGAATCGCGATCCAACCCCAACGTGAGTTGCGTCAGGTCATTGGAGCCAATGGAGAAGCCATCAAAGACTTCGGCAAAGGCATCCGCCAACACCACGTTACTGGGCAGTTCGCACATCACATAGACTTGGAGACCATTTTCCCCTTGCTTCAGCCCATGTTTGGCCATCTCCGCCAGCACCCGCCGTCCTTCATCTGGGGTGCGACAGAAGGGAATCATCAGAATCACGTTCGTCAGACCCATCTCATCGCGGACTTTCTTCATGGCGCGGCATTCAAGGGCAAAGCCTTCGGCATAGTTGGGGTCGTAGTAACGGGAAGCGCCCCGCCAGCCAATCATCGGGTTTTCTTCATGGGGTTCAAACTGGCGACCGCCCAAAAGGTTGGCATACTCATTGCTCTTGAAGTCGGACATGCGCACCACCACAGGCTTGGGATAAAAGGCGGCAGCGATCGCCCCAATACCTTGAGCCAACTTATCGACAAAGTATTCCCCCTTGTCGGTGTAGTTTTGAGTCAGCTCGGCAATTTTCAGCTTCGCCACCTCATCGGTCAACTCATCGTAGTGGAGCAATGCCAAGGGGTGCGCCTGAATGTGGTTGGCAATAATAAACTCCATGCGTGCCAACCCCACGCCATCATTGGGAATCGCTGCCAAGCTAAAGGCTTCCTCGGGGTTACCCACATTCATCAAGATTTGGGTGCGGGTCCGCGGCAGATTTTCGAGAGCCACTTCCTCCACATGGAAGGGCAGCAATCCTTGATAGACGTGCCCCTCTTCCCCCTCCGCACAGGAAACCGTGACTTCAACACCATTGGGGATCGTTTCGGTGGCATCGCCACAACCCACAATCGCAGGAATGCCCAACTCACGGGCAATAATCGCCGCATGGCAGGTGCGTCCCCCCTGATCGGTGACAATGGCACTGGCTTTTTTCATGATTGGCTCCCAGTCGGGATCCGTGCGGTGGGTCACCAAGACTTCGCCCGCTTGGAACTGATCGATATTGCTGACATTGAGGATGACGCGGGCACGGCCTTGGCCAATCATTTCGCCCACTGCCCGACCTGTGGCGAGGAGCGTCCCCTTTTCTTCAAGATGGTAGCTGCGCAGGACATTCGTGGCTTTTTGGGATTGGACGGTTTCAGGGCGCGCTTGGACGATAAAGAGTTCACCCGTGATGCCATCTTTTGCCCACTCAATGTCCATCGGTGTATAGGTACCCCGCAGAGCAGAATAGTGCTCCTCAATGATGCAGGCCCAGCGCCCTAGGGTGAGAATTTCCTCATCCGTAAGGGCAAATTGTTTCCGCAGCGTCTCAGGTACGGGTTCATTGCGGGTGAGCTTCGTCCCACCGAGGTCATAGACCATGCGGATTTCTTTGGTACCGAGGGCTTTTTTCAAGATGGGTTTATAGCCTGCTTGCAAGGTGGGCTTAAAGACAAGGTATTCATCGGGGTTGACGGCACCTTGGACAACGTTTTCGCCCAAGCCATAGGCGGCAGTAATTAGAGCCGTGTCCTTAAAGCCTGTTTCCGTATCAATCGAGAACATCACACCAGAGCAGGCCAAGTCGGAGCGCACCATTTTTTGCACCCCCACCGACAGTGCCACATTAAAGTGGTCAAATCCCTTGATCTGGCGGTAGGAGATCGCCCGATCCGTAAAGAGTGACGCAAAACAGCGATGACAGGCATCGAGAACGCCCTTGAGACCATGGACATTGAGGTAGGTTTCCTGCTGACCCGCAAAGCTAGCATCGGGCAAATCTTCAGCAGTGGCACTGGAGCGAACCGCCACGTCTGTATTCGGGCCATAGCGATCGCACATTTTTTGGTAAGCGGCTGCAATCGCATCGGTCAATTCTTGGGGAAACGGCGTGTGCAAAATCAGTGAGCGAACCGCCTGGCCCACACGGTGGAGTTCTGTTACGTCCTCGACATCGAGACCTTCAAGGAGCCGCCGCAGTTGGGTATCAAGATTTCCCGCTTGGATAAAGTAACGGTAGGCATAGGCCGTGGTCGCAAAACCATCGGGGACATTAATCCCCTTGGGCGTCAGTTGTTGGAGCATTTCCCCCAAGGAAGAGTTTTTGCCCCCTACCAGTGGCAGGTCTTTGCAGCTTAAGGAATTCAGTTCTAAAACAAACGCTGTTTCCCGACTGGTCATTTCACTGGTCGGTCTAGGGATTGATTGAGTCATTGTTATGCTCCCAAACATTCAGTTTCATTGATTAAATTGCCGTTTGCTGTCCCGCTGGGGATGCAACAGCAGTGCTTGAGCCGTTAAAGTTTTGAGTGTCTTTGGCTCCCTTTGCTATCGTGAATTTATGAATCCCCTAACTGCACGCAATTCCCAAGTCAGAATTGTCCGTTGACAAACGCAGGCCGCTCCTTTGCTAGGACACTGGGTAAAGCACGCAATACATTTCCAACGGACCCTGGATAGGCAAGGTTTGCAGAGGCCATCCTCTGCACGGTGGTTAAATCACGATTGCCCTATATCTCCATTCTGAAACAGAGAAATTGGCTTTCTTTGTTGCTTAACAATTACTTAAATTCGTTAGGATGCCAAATCACGATGGGTAAAGGGTTTGGCATTGGGGCCGCTATAGGTTGCCACAATGTGCCCATTCCCCACCAGTTGATATTTGTAGGTCACTAATCCCTCTAGCCCCACCGGGCCTCGCGGCGGTAATTTGTGGGTACTGATACCGACTTCAGCGCCAAAGCCATAGCGGAAACCATCAGCAAAGCGAGTGGAGCAATTGTGAAAAACACTAGCGGCATCCACCTCTTGGAGAAAACGGGCGGCGGCAGCAGCATCCTCGGTAACAATGGCTTCGGTGTGCCCTGATCCATAGGTGGCAATGTGATCCAGTGCGGCATCGAGATCGGGAACGACTTTGATGGAGAGGATCAAATCGCAGTATTCCGCAGCCCAGTCGGCCTCACTGGCAAGGGTCATGGGTACAAGGTGGCAGGCGATCTCGTCCCCCCGCAATTCCACCCCTGCTTTCTCAAGGGCAGCAGCCACTTTGGGTAAAAAGGCCTCGGCAATGCCCCGATGGACAAGAAGCGTCTCAATGGCGTTACAGGCAGCCGGGTACTGGGTTTTGGCGTCGAGGGTGATGGCGATCGCCTTCTCCAGATCCGCAGCCACATCCACATAGAGGTGACACAGGCCATCGGCATGACCTAGCACAGGAATCTGCGTGTTGTTCTGGATATAACGTACAAATTCATTGGATCCCCGAGGAATGATGAGATCAACCCATTGATCCAGTTGCAGCAATTCCGTAATTTCTGCCCGCCGCATCAGGAGGGCGATCGCCCCAGCGGGCACTGCCGACTTCTCTAGCCCTCTGTGAATGGCCTGCATAATCGCTTGGCAAGAGCGACGGGCCTCCTGTCCCCCCTTGAGAATGGCGCCATTCCCCGATTTAATTGCCAAGGAAGCTATCTGCACGACGGCGTCGGGGCGCGCTTCAAAAATGACCCCCAGCACCCCTAGGGGACAGGTGACGCGACTGAGAACTAACCCCGTATCCAATTCCCGATGGAGTTGGCGCTGACCCAGCGGATCTGCGAGGGCAGCCACTTGACGCACCCCAGCGATCGCCGCCGCTAGTTTACTGGGACTCAGTTCCAACCGCGCATAGAGAGAAGGATTGAGCTGATTGGCCTTGGCCTGCTCACAGTCGGCAGCATTGGCCGCCAGAATCTCCTCCCGTGCCTCTTCAAGGGCACAGGCCACCTGTTCTAGGGCATCATTGCGGGCAGTGGCATCCAGCGTGGCCAACAGACGCGCCTGCTCATGAACTTCTTTGACCCGTTGCACGAGGGGAGAATCGGTCATAGGGATTGTCAATTCCAAAGACGTATCAAGGGCGATCGTACGCCAAATTGTCCCGCACTTGTGGTAGGTTAACGGCAATTGCGTTGCCCTAGAATTGGCTAAAAAACAGGTTCAGGAGGATCATGCGAATTCTATTTGTTGCTGCTGAGGCGGCACCGCTCGCGAAAGTGGGGGGCATGGGAGATGTGGTGGGTTCCCTGCCCAAGGTATTGCGCCGCATGGGACATGATGTGCGCATCTTTATGCCCTACTATGGTTTTTTGCCCGATAAGGTGGAGATCCCCAAGGATCCCATCTGGATTGGCCATGCCATGTTTCAGACGTTTCATGTCTATGAAACCGTGTTGCCGGGGTCGGATGTTCCTCTTTACCTTTTTGGTCATCCCTGCTTTAATCCCCGCCGCATCTACTACGGTGAGGATGAAGACTGGCGGTTCACCTTCTTTGCCAATGGGGCAGCAGAATTTGCTTGGAACTACTGGAAGCCCCAGATTATCCATTGCCACGATTGGCACACGGGAATGATTCCAGTGTGGATGCATCAGGATCCCGACATTACCACTGTGTTTACAATCCATAACTTGGCCTATCAAGGGCCTTGGCGGTGGCGCCTAGAGCAAATTACTTGGTGTCCGTGGTACATGCAGGGGCACAATACGATGGCGGCAGCCGTGCAGTATGCCGATCGCGTCAATACCGTTTCGCCCACCTACGCTGAACAAATTAAAACCCCCGAATATGGTGAAAAATTGGAAGGGCTGCTGTCGTTTATTAGTGGCAAGCTCTCGGGGATTCTCAATGGCATTGATACAGAGGTCTTTGATCCCAGTACCGATCGCGCCCTTTTGCAAAACTACACTGTGGATACCCTCGAACGGCGTAAGGCCAACAAAATTGCGCTCCAAGAGGAACTGGGGCTAGAGGTGAACTCCGGTGCTTTCTTGGTGGGGATGGTCACCCGCTTGGTGGAGCAAAAGGGGTTGGATCTGTTGATTCAGGTGCTGGATCGCTTTTTGGCCTACACCGATAGCCAGTTCGTCCTCTTGGGGACGGGCGATCGCTACTACGAAACCCAAATGTGGCAAATTGCCTCACGGTTTCCGGGGCGCTGTAGTGTCCAGTTGCTCTACAGTGATGTCCTGTCGCGGCGGATCTATGGTGGTGCCGATGCCTTCATTATGCCGAGCCGATTTGAACCCTGTGGCATCGCCCAAATGATTGCCCTGCGCTATGGCTGTGTACCAATTGTGCGCCGCACTGGTGGCCTTGTGGATACCGTTTTTCACCATGACCCAGAGAAGCAAACGGGAACGGGCTACTGCTTTGATCGCTATGAACCCCTTGACTTCTACACCTGTCTAGTGCGGGCTTGGGAAGGGTATCGCCACAAACGGGAGTGGCACACCCTCCAGCAGCGGGGCATGCGTGAGGACTTTAGCTGGACAAAATCGGCACTGGCCTACAATGCCCTCTATAACTCCATTTATGGGTTGCCCCCGGAGACGATGCCCAATCCTCGTCCAACGCTGGTAGCGGCAACGACCTGATCATCAGGACGATGTCATGTGTGGTCATTATTGCCTACGAGTATATTGATCCCCTCTGGCAGCCCCTACCCGATCCCCAAGTGTGGGGGCAGGAGATTGACCACTGGGTACTGGATGTGGAGGCTGCTCGGCCACAGTTGCGGTACTGGTTGCAGCGGTTAGCGCCCGGGTATTGGCTCTTGCACCAATTAAGTGCCCTTGGCCAAACGGTGATGGAAGTGAGTGATCGCCTGCGGCAACTGGAGGCAGCGGGTATTACCGTGATTGCCCTCGCCGAGGGCTACGTTAGCGATCGCCCCCCCAGTGGAGATCAACTCTTAGCCCTTTGGGATCAGGTAAAGCAGCAACTCCACCAGCAGACCCTCTGCCACAGCCATGCCCGCAATCGTCTCAAGCACCGTCTCCCGCCGGGTCGTGCCCCCTATGGCTATCGCCGAGGCAAAGAGCACTATGTCATTGATCGAGCAGCAGCCGTTGTCGTCAAGGATTTTGTCGAGCATTTTCTCCTCTATGGCTCCCTCAGTGCAGCGGTGCGCTTTATTGCCCACACCCACCACAAGCGGATTAGCGTGGCGACCGGTCGGCGCTGGTTGACCCACCCCGTCTATCGTGGTCATCTCTACTACCAAGGGAAGACGGTGATTCCCCAGACCCATGCCCCCTTGATTGCCCCTGATGAAGCGGCTCAGGTGGATCGGCTGTTGCGGCGCCAATGCTCTTTACCCCGTCGCAGTGCCAGTGCCCCCCATCCTCTGGCGGGATTGGTGATTTGTCGCCAATGTCAGCAACGCTTTGGCCGGACTCAGGTGCAGCCCTACCGCCAACCGAGCCGATATGCCTATTTGCGTCCCCTCCACTGTCCCCTTTCCCCGAAGTGTCGCAGCATTCCCTACGACGCTGCCTTAGCTGCTGTGATTGATCAAATTGCCGAACGCCTGCCGCCCGCGATCGCCCAACTTTGCCGACCATCGCCAACCCTTACCGCCGAAATTGAAGCGATTGACAGGCAACTGCAACAACTCACTGCCCTAGAAGACCAAGGCCTCTTAGATGTGGAAACCGCTCAACTGCGCCGCTATAAACTGGCTGGGGAACGGGCACAAATTGAGGCACAGCAGGCACAATTGCCCCCTAGGAATCTCTTGCAACTGGCGGTTACCTTGGGTCAGCCGCAATTTTGGTACCAGCTCTCAGCAGCCGAGCAACGGTTCTATTTACGGGAGTTTTTGCGTGCCATAGAGGTCACGAGCCGTTCCCCACAGTCTTGGTCTGTCCATCTGCGATTTATCTGGGAATCGCCTATTGGCAATACACTTTAAGCATTTCCAGCATCCTATAGGCAAGATTACCCCTCGCCGCCGTTCCAGCATATCATTGCCGAAATGGGAACGCTAGTTTAGTTTATAGATAAATTAATCAATAAAAAACATCAATAAGAAAGCACGGTGTAAGGGGTTATGACGATTGAACTCAGCGATCGCCAAAAGCAAATTCTAGGCGCCACAATTAACCATTACATTGCCACGGCAGAACCTGTCGGCTCGAAGGCGATCGCCACCGAGTACAACCTCAACGTCAGCCCGGCCACAGTGCGCAATACAATGCTGCTCCTCGAAAAAAGCGGCCTCCTTTACCAGCCCCACACTTCCGCCGGGCGGGTACCCTCAGATTCTGGCTACCGCGTCTATGTGGATGAATTGATCCAACCCATTCCCGATGTGGCTCGCAAAGCTGAAAGTCTCTTGAGTGAACGGTTTATTTGGGGACAGCAACGCCTTGAGGTCATTTTGCGCCAAGCCGCAGAGCTATTGTCAGATCTGAGTGGTTACATTACGCTCATTACACTTCCCAATCGCTTGGAGCGGCAGATTCGGGCGATTCAACTGGTGTCTTTGGAGCCGCAGCAGGTGATGGTCATCCTTGTTCTTGACACCTACGAAACCCAGTCGGCACTGATCCAATTGGATCAAGGGGAAGAAGACCCTGAGTTACGGGAGCGCACCCTACAGGTACTGACCAACTTTCTCAATCACCAGTTACAGGGGCGATCGCTGGTGGAACTCAGTGCCATTGACTGGCAAAAACTGGATTTGGAGTTTCAGGCCTACAGCCAGCAACTTCAGACCCTACTGCAGCAGTTGAGCGATCGCTACAGCCAGCAAAGAACTTCCTTTGTCATCAGTGGTCTTGCTGATGTTCTCCAGCAGCCGGAGTTTTCCCAAGTGGCGCAGGTGCAAATGCTACTACATCTTCTCGAAGACCAACAGGATCAACTGGCTCCCTTGATCAGTGCCGATAGCCAAGCCCCCTCACAGGTGCAAATCCGCATTGGCAGGGAAAATACCTTAGCGCCGATGCAGTCTTGTACATTAGTTTATTCCTGCTATTGCTATGGCGACTCCCCCGTGGGCAGTATTGGCATTCTAGGGCCGACGCGGATGCCCTATGCCCGGATTATTCCCCTAGTGGCCACAGCGGCAGATTATTTAACCGAGCAGGTGAGTCGCCGCAAGTAAGGAAATCAAAACATCAGAGAATTCTTGTGCAGTCAACGGCTGACTTTATCATGCACAATAAACTATTGGGCTTTCCCAGTTGGAGATATTGAAATGCCGACACCCGCCTTGCTAGTTCTTGCCGATGGTTCAGTTTTTCGCGGTTTTTCCTTTGGGGCACCGGGAACGGCCATTGGCGAAGTGGTCTTTAATACAGGCATGACGGGTTATCAAGAGGTACTCACTGACCCGAGCTATTGTGGTCAAATTGTGACATTCACCTACCCTGAGTTGGGCAATACCGGAACCACCCCCGAAGACGATGAATCCGATCGCCCCCAAGTGCGCGGTGCGGTTGCTCGCAATATCTGTGAGATTCCCAGTAACTGGCGATCGCAACAATCCTTACCTGATTACCTGAAAGCCCATCGCATTCCTGCGATTTATGGGATTGACACCCGCGCCCTCACCCGCAAAATTCGTACGGTCGGTGCCATGAATGGGGGTATCTCCACGGAAATTCTTGACCCCGTTGAACTGCTGCAAAAAGTCCTTGCCGCTCCCAGTATGCAGGGACAAAATCTAGCCAAAGTCGTCACCACCCGCACTCCCTATGAATGGACAGAGCCAACGCTCCCGGCTTGGGAATTTCGTCCCCAAACCGCCACTGAAGAGCCCCCCTTGACGGTTGTGGCCATTGACTTTGGCGTGAAGCGCAACATTCTCCGTCGCTTGGCTAGTTATGGTTGCCGTGTAATTGTCGTGCCGGCGGATACGCCAGCGGAAACAATTCTCAGCTATGACCCCGACGGCATTTTCCTCTCCAATGGCCCCGGCGATCCCGCGGCGGTTCAGGAAGGCATTGAAACCGCACGCAAATTACTGGCGGCTCAGCGTCCCATGTTTGGCATTTGTCTGGGGCATCAGTTGTTGGGACTCTCCTTGGGGGCAGAAACCTTCAAGCTGAAATTTGGTCACCGAGGGTTGAACCAGCCCGCTGGCCTGACGCGGGAAGTGGAAATCACCAGCCAAAACCACGGCTTTGCCATTACTGAAGAATCCCTTGCCCAAACCCCCGTTGAGATTACCCACTTTAACCTCAATGACAAAACCGTTGCCGGTCTGAAGCACCAAACATTGCCGATTTTCTCAGTGCAGTACCACCCTGAGGCCAGCCCCGGCCCCCACGATGCCGATTATCTCTTTGGCGAGTTTGTGGCGCAAATGCGTGCCTATCGTCAACAACACCCCCGCAGCCAATGAAAGGGCGATCGCTCACCCCCTACCTCTTTCTTGCCCCTGCCTTGGGATTACTCACACTGACGGTCGTTTGGCCAGCCCTACAGGCCTTTTTCCTCAGTTTCACCCGCTATGAAACCGATCTCCTGAGTCCGCCTGTGTGGGTGGGATGGGCAAACTTTGCGCAGTTGTGGCGCGATGGCGTCTTCTGGAAAACCTTGGGCAATACTTTCCTCTATTTAGTGGTGGTGGTGCCGATTCTGGCGATCGCCCCCCTGCTGTTGGCCATTCTGGTCAATCAGCCCCTGCGGGGCATCCAGTGGTTTCGTGCTGCCTACTACAGCCCTGTGATTATCTCAATGGTGGTGGCAGGGATTGCCTGGCGCTGGCTCTATGCCCCCAATGGCCTCTTCAACCAACTGGTACAGGGTCTGCATCTGCGGGATACCCCCATTCCTTGGCTGACAAGTCCCCAACTTGCCCTTTTTAGTGTCATGGCCGTCACCGTCTGGAAAGGCTTGGGCTACTACATGGTGATCTATCTGGCGGGACTTCAGGGGATTAGCGGTGAACTCTACGAAGCAGCGGCGCTCGATGGCAGTGACGGCTGGCGACAGCACTGGGATATTACGTTACCGCTGATGCATCCCTATATTCTTTTGGTGAGTATTCTCTCAGCAATTTCTGCCACGAAGGTCTTTGAAGAGGTCTATGTCATGACCCAAGGGGGACCCCTCAATAGCTCCAAGACCGTTGTTTATTACATCTACGAGAATGCCTTTCAGCGCTTAGAGATTAACTATGCCTGTACAATGGGGCTGGTCTTATTCCTGTTTATCCTCTCTTTGTCTCTCTTGAATCTCAAGTTGGGCCGACAGGTGGAAATGCCCCTTAGCTGACCACCTGCATCCGTTGAATCAACCATTGATCACCGCGACGGGTAAAGGTGTAAATGACGCGGTAGGTATCGCTATAGGAAATATCATTGCGCAGCGTCCCCTGTTCATAGAAACGGGCATCCTCATTGACTTCCGCTAATACATCCACGTGATCGCTGCCTTGGGGACGGACTTCCTTTACTTCTAGGTTCTTGAGGGTATAAACCCAATGGCTGCCCTCGGACTTCAAGCCCTGCGCTCGCGATCGCCAGCGGCTCAGTTCTGGCTCGGCTAGAATTGTTGCTAGTTTGTTTATTTCAAACGCCGTGCCAAGGGCTTGGCTTTTAATTTGCTGCCAAGTGCGAAGGCGATCGCGTGCCATCTCTGGCGTTAAGGTTGTGGCTAAGGTCGTCGGTGGTGGCGTCGGGGTTGGCGTTGCCACAGGCGTCGGCGTTGGGGTCACTGGCGGTGGCGGGGTGGGGGCTTCAGCCGTTTTGACTGGCGAATAGACTTTTGCCAAAGCTCCCAACCCAACAAGAACAACCCCTGCACCCATCCAAAACCAAGCTTGACGTTTTTTGTTTTTGCGGCGACTGCTTAGAGTACTGTGCCGTTTGCGAGTGGATGCTTGGGGCGTGTTGGTCTCTGTTGTGGTTGAAGAAGCGGTAGCAGCCGATGCCGAAAAGCCTTGACCCAACCCAGTATGATACTCCAAGGGTAACGTTTCCGCTGTGAAGGAAACGGGCGGCGGCACGGCCACCGTTGGTCTAATGACTTCGGGGAGGGCAGAGGCAGTGGTGCTGGGTGGCTCAGGGGCAATGAAGTCGTCACTGAGAGCCTCTAGGTAGGTTTGGATATTGGGATCGGCAAAGTAGGCATCCAAGGCCACTGGTGTCTCTCCCAAGTCCCGAAAGGCAGGGTAGATTTCTTCCCGTAGCCATTGCTCTGTGTAGTAGTACAGCCCCGGCAGCAAATCGCTGGAATCATTGGAGTAACGACGGATAAAGGCAAGACTCTGCTGATCTTGAGATTTATCGAGCGCGGCCAAGGCCTCAGCAGGTTGTCCCAACAGCAGTAAACAACTGGCCAGTTCGAGGTAGATGTCTTGATTGGGCAAGAGCCGCTCTAGTAAATCCTTGGCGCGGCGAATACAGCTTGGCTGAAGTTCCTGGACACCCCGTGCCACCAGCGCATGGACTGCAAGATAGGTCGCCACTGCTGAGGGACGCCGCGATTCCCGTTCAAAGAGTTCCTGTTGCTCTGCCACGGTGAGATGGCTGCGCAGTTGCAAAATAAATTTCAGAAAATCCTCAACCCCTAGGCCAGAGTAATCGTCATGGCGACCTTCAATGCCCCCGCGATCGCTGAGCATCTCCCGCAGCAATAAAATACCCCGCTGCCGATTCACACTATCGGATAGAGGCAGTGCCAGTAAGTCCAGAATGCGATAGGGACGCAGGCGATTCAGTTCCGTCTGAAACTGCTCCTGGAGGTCAGGAAACAGATTCGCCCGCTGAAGTACCCCTAGACCGGCTTCTAGGCGAGAGGCAGCTGCTTGGTAGGACTGCCGCTGCCATTCCTCGCGTCCCAATTCCAGATAGGCCAAAGCCACAGTCAGCGTAATGTCGGCAACGGCGGCAGAGGACGTATAGGGGCGGTTGAGATTAAAAGCATCCCCCTTTAGGAATTGTTCTCCCAGTTTGACCACTTGGGAGTAGTTTCCCAGTTCATAGAGCAGGAGGAGCGCCCCCGAAAATTGTTGATCACTAATTTCAAGGTGGGGAGCGGTGGCGTCGGGATCCAACTGGGCAATTAAATCATCGGGCTCAACGGCACGGCAGTGGCGATCGTAGGCATGGCGCTGCTCAGGTTCTCGCAAAACCGCATAGGCCTGCTCAATGAGTTCACGACGGCTGGCAACTGTGGTGGGGGAGTGCTGATGGGTGGGCAGTTGCAACAGCCGATCCTGAAACGCTTGCTCAATTTGCTCCGGCGTTGCCTGAATTGGCACACCCAGCACTTGGTAATAGTCGAGGGGAATGCGCACCTGAACCTAAACCTCTACAGATGAACCCGTCTATCAACGATGACAGCACACTCATACGCGCTCAATAGCAACAGAGAACCTTTTCCGGCAGTTGCTCAACGTTTAGAAATCACACAGCATAGTGTTCCCCAAAAAAGGGAGCATCAAGCGTTTTAGGGTATCACAATTTTTGCCCCTCAGTGCGAGTTTGCGAAGAGATTGGGTGGCTTAGCCGCGCACTTTTGCTGTAAAGCCAGAGGCCTTAAATTGCTCCAACTGCAAAGGCGTTGGTTGGTCGTAGGGCACGCTAATGCGAATTTCAAAATCGCTAATGCCAGGTGGAATCACATCAATTGCCCCAACCCGTGTGCGGTTTTGCAACACTGGATTGCCATTGGCATCGTAGATGCGGCCAAAGACATCGGCATCCACCACCGTTTTGCCCGATTTATTCTCTGCTTTGCCAGTAATCAGGTAGCAGTTGGCCTTGAGGGTGGTGCCCCCGGGTGTGACTGAACCTTCACCAATTTCTGGCGGGCATTCGTGGTAACTGAGGTCAAAGAGCCGCACTTGAATAGCGGCGATCGCTGGCAGGATGGCGATACTTGACCAGCACAGGACACTCAGGAGCAAACACACCACTCCTCGACGCAGATATCCCACAAACCGATTCGCACTCATGGTCATTGCTCAGCACTGCAACACGCCCCTATTATCCCACAGTGGTCAAAATCCACAGATCAACGGCTCCTAAGAGCAGCGTAAAGACGGCCAAAATACCGTACATCCAAGGCTGAGCAAGGGGCTTAATCACCTCTGTGGGCAATCCCGTATGGGCTTCAATGGCACGCATCATTTGGGCAAACCCTGCCACTCGCATCGGGAGAAGATACCCCTGACCTGTGGCAGTCACCAGATAATAGACCAAGCCCCCTTGGCTGGTACTGCGGGGCTGAAGCCCTTGAATCTCTGACCAGGTCAGTTGCCACTGCTGCCGCAGGAAGGGGGGAACCCAACGGGGATAGGTGAGGCGGATTCCTTGAGCATCCAGTTCTACCCGCTGACTTAGCGCCCCCCAGAGCAAAACGCCCCCGAGGGCGATCGCCCCCCAAAGCAGCAGGGGTGAAACAGGCGCCGCCGTCTGTGCCGCCAAAAAGGGGAGGGGAAGCGTGAGTGCGCCATAAAGGGCAATGAGCGTTCCAGAAATCAGGGGCGAGGTTTTGAAGCGCAGAGGTTCAGTCATGGTTGTTGCCTAGGTATTGCCTCAGGGGTTCATCATCATTTATCAATAGAATAACCAAGTGGCAAAGGCATATTTAGTGCCCTGCACCACAGGCAAAGCAGCATGGGGATGGGTGTAGTAGGCAGGAAAGACAACAATATCCCCCGTCCGTGGGGTAACCCTTACCCCTTGGCGATCGAAATAGGTTTCTCCCCCCTGAAAGTCCTCATTGAGATAGCCCACCAGACTGACATCCCGCGTCGGGATACCTTGCGCCAGTTCCATTTGCCGACTGGCCAGCAATAGGTTGTCCACATGGCGGCGATAGCCTTCACCCACCCGATAGCGCAGGATCGAGAAGTTCTCAATTTCAGGAAAGCGAATGCCATAGTGCTGGTAGAGGACGATTTGAATCGTTTGTGTGGCTTGGAGAAGAATCTGCCGCATCGTGTCCTGTTGGGGGTCTTGGGGATCAAAGCGCAGTAGGCCGCCGCCGCGCACCGAGCGATCCACCGCCCCCATGAGAATTTGCGCATCCTCAAACCCCACCTTCTCAGCCGTAGCAATCACCTGCTGACACTGGTGAGCGGGAATCAAACGCTGGAAGAGGAGAATCTCACCCCCCAAGTCAAGAATTTGCAGCGGTGCAGCACTCATAGGGCAAACATTGTCGCTATCTCTAAGGTTTAGGGGAGTCGTAGTTGCACCGGCACTTCACTTTGGACATTGCCACTGACAATCACCTCTTGGCGATCGAGCCACCCTTTTGCCCGCTGTCCCTGAACTTGAATGCGGGGATTGCTCTGGCGGTAAAAGACGCCGCCTTGGGCTTCCACTTCCTGTTGGGGGATCCGCCAAATCAGTTGAGCCGTGCGCAGGTGGACATTGGGGCGCTGGATTTCCACTTGACCGCTGGCTTCCACCCGCTCTTGGGGAATCCACCAATTGAGGCGTTGAGCACGCAGTTGTGCCTGTTGAGGTTGGCTATTGATCTGGGCATTGTCAAAGATGGCGCGGTTTTCAGCCATCAGGAACACACCGCGATTGGCCTGCCCTTGAATTCCTTGAGTGGGGTACTGTACCCGCACAGGGCGATCGCTCACCAATTGCTGTTGGGGAATCAACCAGCGCACCGTTTCTCCCTCAACCCGTAGGGCAGGATTAGGAAGCTGCACCTGAACACCCCCCTCAAGGGTGACCACTTGATCGCTAATCGACCAGATTGCTCTTTGGGCTTGCAGCCGTTGCCCTGGGCGATCGCCCGCCACACCGGTGACCCCCCCTTGACCAATCACCCCTGCTAACAGTCGATTGGGTTTCTGCTGCCACACTAGACTCTCCGTATTGAGTCGCAAATCCTTGGCATCCTTGGCTGCTGAGGTCACCTGAACGGCATTGAGGGCACGCAGTTCTTGGCGTTGACTATCGGCTTCGAGGCGCTTGGCAGTAACAGTGACTTGGGGATAGCGGGCTTGCAGGTTTTTCTGGGCAAGGAGAACGGCGCGATCGCCTTGCCAGACCAATTGATCGGCCACAATCGTCCCCTTTTGCTGGAGATCAGTGACCGTGGTGCGGCCTTCAATCCAGAGTTGACCATCCCGCTGCCGCACATTAACCGCCTTAGCTTGCACCTTGTAAGCAGTTTTGCCCTCTGCCTTTAATTCCCCCGTGAGGTTTTGAATCGCCAATTGCTGGCGATCGTCATCACGATAGCGTGCTCCCGCTGCTTGTAATAACCAGAGAAGTTCACCTTTAGCGTTGGTTTGCCGCAGGGTCAGATTTTGCAGCTTGACATCGCCCGTGATTTCTGGTTCTGGTGAGGGTTCCTCACCCACCCATTGATCCACCCAGCCACAGCCTGTTAAGGCCAGTACAAGGCAAAGGGGGAGGAGGGGTCTAGGCAGAGGCATTGTTGTCTAGGTTCTCTCGGGGCTCGGGTAACTCACTGCCCGCAGCTTCATCTTTTCTTTCAGCGGCATCTTGCTCCGAATGGGGGCTAACAATGGGGGGCGGCGTCAGGCTACCGGTAACGGGGCGATAGGTATAGGTTGGGCGGGGCGCTTTTTGGATTTCTTCGCGAATGCTCTCCAGATCAATATAGCGATCGGCAACGTTAATGAGGCTATCGCTCGTCATCGATCGCAGGCTCACCACCTCAACCCGTGCCCCTCGGTAACTCACGGCATCCACCGCATAGGCCAAATCCCCATCCCCGCTGACCAAGATGGCAGTATCGTAGCAGCCCACCAGTGCGATCATATCCACGGCAATTTCCACATCCAGATTCGCCTTTTTAGAACCGTCTGGCAGTTGGACGAGTTCCTTGGAGACAACACGATAGCCATTGCGACGCATCCACAGCAAAAACCCCTGCTGTTTTTCGTTGGTGGGGTCAACCCCCGTGTAGAAGAAGGAGCGAAAGAGACGGGAACCTTGGGTCAAGTGGCAGAGGAGTTTTGAATAGTCAATTTCGATGCCCAGTTGCAGTGCTGCATAGAATAGGTTGGAGCCATCAATGAAGATGGCAACGCGCCCGCGATTTTGTAACACCTGTTCTGGCGTGTAAATAATTGAGGACGAAGATGTAACCATGTAGAAATCATCTCAAAAGAAGTGTGTTATCGGAATATGAAGTCATACCTCTAGCGTATCGCGCATCAAGGGGAATCGGCGAGGGTTGCAGGCAGCAACAGTTTTTGGAAAATTGGCTCTGGATTGGCCAAAGGTTGTGACGCAGGCAAAACACCCCACTGGGCTTGGCGATCGCTCAAAAGGTCTGGGGCAATTGATCCGTTAAATTCAGCATTATAGCCCAACTGCCTATAGATAGCCTTACTCAGTTGGGGGATAATTGGGGCAAGGACATAGGCCACAAGGCGCACTGACTCCAATACACAGTAGAGAATCTCCGCCACCGCTTGAGTTTCCCCAGCCTTATAGCGTTTCCACGGTGCCTCTTCATCGAGAAATTTATTCCCTGCCCGTGCCAGCGTCAGTGCCTGTTGACACACCTCATGGAAGGCCAGTTGCCGATACCTTTGGTCATAGGTTTGGCTGAGGTGCTCTGCCAGTTGCCGTAGGGGATGCTCGCGCGGAATCGCTGACCCTTGGACATTGGGCACTTGCCCATCGGTATATTTCCAGGCCATTTTTAGCGTGCGATTGAGCAAATTCCCCAGATCATTGGCCAGATCCGCATTGAGGATATTGACAAAGCGGGTCTCACTAAAATCGCCATCGCGGCCAAACTCCACCTCTTTCATAAAGTAGTAGCGCACCGCATCGGCACCGTATTGCGCCACCAAGGCAAAGGGATCAAGGGTATTCCCCAGACTTTTGCCCATTTTTTGACCATCCTTGGTGAGAAAGCCATGGACAAAGATCTGCTCTGGCAGTGGTAAACCCGCCGAGATCAACATTGCTGGCCAAGAGATAGCATGGAAGCGAAGAATATCCTTACCGATGATGTGCAGGTTAATCGGCCACCAGGTTTTGAGGGCATTGGTCAGGGTCGGCTCATCTTCTGGTTCCAAGAGGGCAGTGACATAGCCCAAGAGGGCATCAAACCAGACATAGAGGGTCTGCTCTGGATCTGTGGGCACGGGAAACCCCCAAGCCAGATTCACCCGCGAAATGGAAAAGTCCTGAAGCCCCCGCTCAATAAAACTCAGCACCTCATTGCGACGACTGGGGGGCTGGACAAAGTCAGGATGTTCAGCGTAGTAGTCCAAGAGCGCCTGCTGATACTTCGAGAGACGGAAAAAATAGTTGCGCTCATCTCGCCATTCCACCGTCCGATTCACATGGATCGGGCAGCGCCGACCCTCAAGCAGTTCGCGTTCTTCCTTGAATTCTTCGCACTCGACACAGTACCAACCCTGCTGCTGACCGAGGTAAATGTCGCCGTTGTCCCATACCCGCTGAAAAAACTCGTTGACAATCGCTTGGTGGCGAGGACTGGTGGTGCGGCTAAAGCAATCGTAGTGGATATTCAGTTGTTGCCACAGGGCTTGAAAACCAGCAGCAATCTCATCGCAGTGGGCTTGGGGACTCAGACCCCGCTGTTGTGCCGTGCGCTCAATTTTTTGGCCATGCTCATCGGTACCGGTAATGAACCGCACCTGATAGCCCTGCAAACGATAAAAGCGAGCGAGCACATCAGCAGCAATGGTCGTGTAGGCACTGCCAATGTGAGGAAGGGCATTGACGTAGTACAGGGGAGTAGTAAGTGAAAAGTGCGGTGACAAGCAGTGTTTCTCCCTAGGAGGACGAGCAAATCGGGTTATTTCGCGTTATTTATCATAGTGCCATTGGTAGCAGCTTGCGGGCGATCGCCCACCGCTAGATCCACCCAAGAACTCAGGGGGCCTTCTTGCTCACTACCATTGGCAGCCAAGTCACTGTGGCAAAGGAATAGGCGATCGCTCACCCGTGAACAAAGATCCACCAGTAAATACTCCAGACGTTCTGACGCCAAGTGCCACACCCGCGCACTGGGACTCGCCGCCCCCTGCCGCAAAAAGATGGGTGCCTGCCAGAGGCATTGCAAGCCGCCATTCTGCCAATGTGAACTCCCCACATCCAGCCAAAAATGCCAGCGATGGGCGAGTTGGGCACTGCGATATTGAAACGTGGTTGCCAGTAAGACCCCTTGGGGTTGCCGCAGGGGTGGGGCGGGATCAGCAGTTACAATTCCCCGCCGTAGTAGGGTGATCCATTCCCGTAGTCGCTCAGCCGTTGGCGTGCCTCGGTGCTCTGGGAGGTGATCATAAATTTGCCAGTAGGCGGCTGTGGCCTCAAGGAGGGATCGCAGGGGAGCCAATTCACTGGCTGTCAGGTTTTGTGGCCAGAGATAGCGTTGAATTGCCGCCTCTAGGAGATACACAGGCATTTGGCTAGGATCTAGCGTACTCAGCCAATGGCGCAACGTCTCATAGGCGTCGGTGGCACGATGGCCAAAGCGATCCCAATGGCTGTACTGGGTTGTGCTCAGCAGTTCGGCTTTCTCCAGACCCGGCTGAAAACAATAGCAAGAGAGCAGGCCTGCCCGCACAGGATCAATCGCTCGCGGCAGCAAAACCGTTAACATCTCCGCAACCGCCGTTGCCTCTGGAATCATTCCCGTTCGCGGATAAACAAACAGCAACAGCGTCAAAAGGGCACGTACAAAGGGGGATTGAATCAGGGGGCGCTGCTCATTCCAGATCACGAGGGGAATGCCGCGTTTTTTTAGCTCAGTGCTAAGGACATGGCGGGCAACACTATCTAAGCCGGGGGCAAGGATAGCGATCTCGTTTGGCTGCACTATCCCCTGATGAATGGCGGTGGCAATCGTCGCAACCACTTCCTGTAATAGTTGCATCCGCGAGGTGGTTTGAATGGCCGCTATGTTTTCAGGCAGCGTGGCTTGGGGAGTAGTGAGGCGTTCTTGAATCTCAGTCTGGAGAGGGGTATTGCCAAAAATCGTTTCGGCAGGGCAGGGGCGCTCAATGACGGTGGCTTGGTTTTTCAGGCCGAGAAACGCATCGGGATCAGCTCCCAGACCTAGACGGACAGCGCCAATGGGTTGATGGGTCAGGACAATCTTGATCCCCTGTTGGTTAAAGAGGGCGATCAAATCCGCCATCACCGCTGGATAGTTGTGGGTGTTATCAGCCAACAGACACTGAAACCGTTGCCCCAAGGAGACTTGGTATCGGGGATGGTCAAGGAGAACCCGCCCGAATAAATCCGTGGTGATACCGTAGGTGAGAAGGCTGTGGGCAGTACACCAACTTTGCCACTGTTTTAGGGCGGTGACGATCGCCCCCACGGTTTCTGAAGGCATCTCAAGCTGATGATCACTAATGAGTTGGGGTAGATCCTCAAGGCTGAGGCGGGCAAAGGCAGCCAATTGAAAAATATCAAGGAGATGGCGAGTGGCGCGATCGCCGTTTTCACTGAGGACGGCAAAAGTGTGGTTGGCAAGCCAAGGCTGTAACAACCGCTGTGCCCACAGCAACTCTGTTTCCGGTTTCAGACGCAAAGGGGGATGTGGTTCCACGGCCTTCGCCTCAACCAGCAGCGGCCAAAAAAATTCCACCTCATCCTGCATGAAGCCCACTGGCGTGGTGATATAAGGTCTGTAGCCACTGCCCAACTGCGACTCAATTTCCCGTTGGATGGCTTGGCGGCCTTCTACGGTATCCGTCAAAAAGAGGAGCGATCGCTCGCGGGGAATCACTGAGCTGTCCTGCCCGACCCACTGGGCAAATTCCCTCACCAGTGCATTGGTTTTGCCACTGCGACTACCGCCACTGATCCACTGCAACACCGCCAACAAAGCCCGCAAAGTCAATTTGCTACGATTTTATCTATCCTATCGATTTATTGCTTTTGCGGTAGCCGTTGAGAACAGCAGCAATGTCCAGCAATCCCTTTATTCGCCTCAGAGACTGGATCAAGCGTGCAGAACAGTGGTATCTCACAACTCCGAACCGCGCCCTACAGGAAGCCTATGAAGCCGCCCTGAAAATTCGCGCCATTGAACTGGAACACTTTGACGGTCAACCCATTAGTCCTCTCAATCTGCCCGTGGGAGAAGTCTCTAGCTACTTCGAGACAGAGCTAAAACAACTGCTGAAAACCATTCGTATGCGGATGACGGAGTTTCGCGCGAGCCGTCAAATTTTGCCCCTTGCCCCCCCCAAAAGTTCCCCCACTCCTGTCAATGGCAGTATCAATGACGCAACGGCAACCTATACAGTGACGGCTACCGTCAGTAGCACGACAGAACAACCCAGCGTCTATGAAAAGCTGCGGCTGATTGATGCCACCCTCAACCGCTATAAACGGCAGCGAGACAAGGAACTCAGTGCCCTAGCCCGTCCCAGCCTCAGTCGCCAAGACCCCCAACAACGCCAGCAGGTGGCAGCCCTCGACAAAATTGAGGACGATTCTCTCTACCTATCGGAATATATCAGTGATGATCTGACCGATGATTCCCAGCTGGACAGCAGCAGCTTTATTCCCCGCTCGATTTTGCGCACCGCCAATCGCTTTCGCCGTGAACTCAATTCCGATGAAGCCACTGAAGCTGAGGTCGTTCGCGATTTTCGCACCTCAAAGCTGCGCACCCGTTTGGCGGTTCGTTTTATGCTCTTGCTGGTGATTTTGCCCCTGTTGACTCAGCAAATTTCCAAGGCACTAATTGTCAGCCCCCTCGTCAACCACTTTAAGGCGGTGGGGCAAATTGAACGCATCATTAACTCCCAACTGGAGGATAACATTCTCGATGAACTGGCTCGCTTTGAGAACAAAATTCGCTTTGAAAGCCTTGTCAGTAATGTACCGGTTTCCGCCGAGGAGATTCAAAGCCGCATCCGCGAAAAGGCGATCGAGCTATCTACGGAATACCAAAAGGAACTAATTGAACCCCTGAAGAATATCCTCTCCGATGCCTTGGGCTTTACGGTGTTTTTGGGACTGGTGTTTACGGGTCAACGGCAACTGGCGATTGTCAAGGCTTTTTTGGATGAGGTGGTCTATGGCCTCAGTGATAGTGCCAAGGCCTTTATCATTATTCTCTTTACGGATGTCTTTGTCGGATTCCACTCCCCCCACGGCTGGGAAGTGTTGGTGAAGAATACCCTCGAGCACTTTGGCTTGCCTCGCAATGAGGACTTTATTAATATGTTCATCGCCACCTTTCCGGTCATGCTGGATACGGTGTTTAAGTATTGGATTTTCCGTTATCTGAACCAGATTTCCCCTTCGGCAGTGGCCACCTACAAGAATATGAACGAGTAGTTAAGAAGGCACCACTGGCTGAAGAATGGGACAGATCGTGCCCTCTAGGGGTTGCGCGGGCGATCGCCAGCCGGATAGGAGGCCTTGCAATTCCTGTTTAAGAATGTGCAACTGCTGAATTTGCGCCTCAATGGCCGCCAATTTTTCCTCTAACTTTTCCTTGATGTGGTCACAGGGAATCTCACCGCGATCGTATACCTCAAGAAAGGCTTTGATTTCGCTCAGGGTAAGGCCAAGGGACTGGGCACGTTTGATAAAACTCAGGCGAGCAAAGACATCCTCAGCAAAGAGGCGATAGCCGCCACTGGTTCTGCCAACGGTTCGTAATAACCCCAATTCCTCGTAATAGCGAATGGTCTTAACGGGCAGGCCACTACTATGGGCAACGGTACCAATCAAATAGGCGGCTGCATTCATTGCAGTTCTCCCAAGATCAGCGAGACAGCGGTTTTAGAGAGGGGCAGTTTTTAT
>FMSI01000782.1_pt1 | contig 23492 bp, 16 predicted proteins | sample 1504471 | NCBI WGS metagenome assembly FMSI01 (sample SAMEA4475357, study PRJEB15587) | soil metagenome | biome: Soil; feature: Field | place: India | collected 2015-03-11 | depth 0 m
TTTTCTTTTTTTTCTTTGTCATTTTTTCCTCCCTGGTTAATTTTAATGTCGGCCAGCGTAACCTCTTTTAAACGCCTCCCGATTTGCCGGTTAATTCTACAGAAAAATGGCCCCAGCGGACACCCGTCGGCGTTACACACCGGAATGGCGAACGGACAGCGTGCCAAATCCAGTTTTCCCTCCAGCGCCTCGCAAACCGCCAGAAGCGTTATCCGCTCCGGGCTCCGGGCCAACCAGTAACCGCCGGCCGGACCGGTCCGCCCCGCCACCAGCCCGGCGTCTTGCAGCCGGGCGATAACCTTGGCCAGATGGGCACCGGACACCCCCAGCCTTTCCGCCAGCTGGGCAACAGTCAAGCGTTGCTGCCGGTTTGCCGCCAGCAACAGCAGCGCATGTAGCCCCAGCCGCAGCGCAGCCGGGATGTTGAAAAATTCTGTCATTTCGGAACTATAATACTAAAATTTACCGCCCCTGTCAAGCGCGTCGTTGCTGGCCGTAACTGTTGACAAAAACAAGACGGTGGTTATAATACGTCAACTGGCTTGGGTTACATCTGGCCCCTTACAGTGCATATAATTATAAATGACCAAGGAGGATTAATGGCGCGGTACATGTGTTTGGCAAAAAACTGCTGGCGTCTTCGCATTTGTCTTGTGTCTATCTTTTGGGTTTTACTTTTCCCGGTTTATGCCCAAGTTGACACCGCCTGGGTCCGACGGTTTGTTGGCCCGGACAACGGGAACGACCAGTTCCTCGCGGTCGGCACCGATAGCCGGGGGGCGGTGTATGCCGCCGGTTATGCCACATCACCCACAACCGGCGCCGATATCCTGATTGTAAAATACCTGCCCGATGGCACCCCGACGTGGGTGCAACGCTATGACGGACCCGCCAATGGCAACGATTATGCCATCGGCATCGCGGTTGATAATCAGAGCAATGTCTATGTCACCGGGTATGTCGCCACCAGTTTAAGTGGCAATGACTACTGCACCATTAAGTACGACTCACTGGGCAACCTGCAATGGGTTAGGACCTACAACGGCCCCGGCAATGGCAGTGACATCCCCGCGGATATCGCCCTGGACAATCAGAACAATGTTTATGTCACCGGTTACAGTACCGGTTCCGGGACCGGAGACGATTTCTGTACCATTAAATACACCACCAATGGCACCCAGCAGTGGGTTAACCGATATAACGGCCCTGCCAATTCAACCGACCGCGCTAACGCAATTGCGGTTGATATCCAGGGGAACATTTATGTAACCGGACAGAGCATCGCCAGCAACTACGATTATCTTACAATCAAATACAACACTAACGGTGCCCAGCAGTGGACTGCCCGCTACAACGGTGACGGTAATGGTGTCGATAACCCGCTGGCCCTGGCCGTTGACCGTCTGGGCAACTGTTATATCACCGGCTATTCCTGGGGTTCAGGCACCGCCGATTATGATTATCTGACCATTAAATATACAACCGCTGGCACCCGCGAATGGGTTGCCCGCTACAACGGCGACGGTAACGACAACGATCTTGCCTACTCGCTCACTGTTGACGAAATGGGCTATGTCTGTGTCACCGGCTACAGCACCGGTCTCACCACTAACAACGACGTCGCCACCTTGCGCTATGACCAGAACGGCAATCTGCTCTGGGTGCGCCGCTACGATCTTGAACAACGCCAGGAATATGGCCGTTGGATCACCGCGGACAACCGCGGCAATGTCTACCTGACCGGTTACACATCGTCAGCCACCAGTGGTCACAACTGGCTCACCATTTCCTACGACCGACTGGGCAATCGGCGTTTCGTGGTCTCCTATAACGATATTGGCAACGGCAACGATATGGCCACTGCGCTCACCCTCGACTCCACCGCCAATATCATCGTCGCCGGTTATGGTTACGGTGGCGCAACAGCCAACGACGCTGTAGTGATAAAATACATTCAACCCGATGTGGCGGCAGAGCGTATTCTCTCGCCTCTTGCCCGCATGGACACCGCCACCGCAATCCTACCCCGGGCGGTAATCGCCAACCGCGGCAGTGCACCCACAGACATAAAAGTGTCCTTCATCATCAGCCGCCCTAACCGGACCCGGGTTTACACGGACAGCGCGGTTGTCCCCGGGGTCGGTGTCGGCGAAACCGCGGTTGTAACCTTTGCCCAGTGGCAAAAACCTTATCTGGTCGGACCTTACATCGCCAGTTGTTCCACCTGGCGGGCCTATGACCAGAACCCGGCTAATGATGTTGTTGAACTGCCGTTCCAGATTACCGCCGGGCCTTATGGCTGGGAAGAAATGAATTCTGTGCCGCCATCACCATCCGGCCGGATGATAAAAGCCGGCGGCGCCCTGGCCTATCACGAGCCGCTCAACCGCATTTACTGCATAAAAGGCAACCGCAGCAGTGACTTTTACTATTATCAACCAAACCAGCTCAGCTGGGTAATACTACCCCTTATCCCCAACGGACCGAGCGGCAAAACCCCGGGTAAAGGCGCCTGTGTCGCCACCGACAACGAACAGTTTGTCTACATCGTCCGGGGTAACAACACCCTGGAATTCTGGCGATTTGCAATTGACAGTGGCACCTACGCCCAGTTGCCCAACGTCCCTTCTGGACCAGCGGGCAAAAACATCAAAGGTGGTGCCAAAATGGTCTATGTCCCGGAGCATAACAGCCTCTATCTTCTCAAAGGCTACCGCAATGAGTTCTACCGCTACCGCATTGAAACCGGCGAATGGCAGCAGATGCCTGATGCCCCCACGCCGGATAAACCAAAATGGGAGAATGGTTCATTTATTGTCTATGACGGCAACACCAGCATCTACGGTTTGAAGGCGAAATACAATGAGCTGTGGCGCTTTGACCTGACCACAATGACTTGGGACACGCTCCACCGGCTCCGGCCACTTCCGATTATCAGCCGGACCGGCAAGACAAAAAAATTGAAAGATGGCGGTTGCGGCGCCTATTACTCGGACGCCATTTTCGCCATCAAGGGCGGTGGCACCTGTGAATTCTGGCGCTATGACGTCGCCGGCGACTCCTGGGTAGAAATTGAACCCATCCCCACCTATGGCTCCAGCGGCAAAAAGAAAACGGTGAAATCCGGTGCCGATATGGTCTTTGGTGGTGATGCGCTTTACGCCATCAAGGGCGGCAGCTGCCTTGAATTCTGGCGCTATGCCATTCCGCCCGAACAGACCTCTCCTAGGCCACAGGTCGCAAAAACCTTCTGGAGCGAACCCGGTTTATTCATCCGCCCCAACCCGACAACCGGTAACCGCGTAAAAATCTCCTGCCCCCGATTCCGTAACGGCACCGCGTTCCTCTCTGTTTTTGACCCGACGGGCCGAATGCGTCTGGCCACTGCAACGGAATTCCGAGACGGTACCGCTTTCTTGAACCTTGCTGGCTTGAACCCCGGGGTGTATCTCTTGCGGGTTAAACAGAATCGGACCGAGGCGTTTGCCCGTCTGGTCCTCAACCATTAGTCCAGAGAATGATAAGGAGATAACGCCCCTATTTCCCCTTTATTAAAACGTTTACCTGCCCGCTGGGGCAGGTAAAGACATAAGCTCTGACATCAGTTGACTTCTGCCTTTATCTCGGGTAATCTGTAATAATAAAAAATGGGAGGGGCGGGCGGGGTATAATAATGCTTAGGTGTTTAAGATTAAATTAATCAAATGGTTAGGAGGAAATATGTTAACAGAGTTTACCAATGAACCGTATCTGGATTTTGCTAAACCCGAAAACGCCCAAAATATGCGCGCGGCAATTGATGCCATCAAGAAAAGTGCGGATAGGGAATACGATATTTACATCGGTGGTAAGTGGCTGAAAACAAAAGAAAAGTTCCAGTCTTTCAACCCCTCGGATAAAACACCGCTCGGCACATTCCAGAAGGCAACGCAAAAAGAGGCGGAACTGGCGCTCAAATCCGCTTGGCAGGCGTTTAAAGAATGGCAGTTTATGCCGGCAATTGAGCGGGCTTCTGTTTTTCTGCGGGCGGCGCGGATTATGCGTTCCCGCCGGTTTGAGTTTGACGCCACAATGGTCTTGGAGGTGGGCAAAAACTGGTTAGAGGCGGATGCCGACTTTGCCGAGGCGGTGGATTTTCTGGAATTCTACGCCCGCGAGGCCATCCGTTACGACCAACCCGGCGGCGTCACCCCCTATCCCGGTGAAATTCAGGAGGTGCGCTACATTCCTCTCGGCGCCGGCCTGATTATCCCGCCCTGGAACTTTCCCTGCGCCATTATGGCGGGTATGACCACCGCCGCTGCGGTAAGCGGCAACACCGTGGTCCTGAAGCCGGCTTCCGACTCCCCGCTCATCGCCACGAAATTTGTGGAATGCTTGGAAGAGGCCGGGCTACCCGCTGGAGTGGTCAACCTGATTACCGGTCCCGGGGGTAGTGTCGGCAACTACCTTGTTGAACACCCGAAAACCCGTTTTATCTCCTTCACCGGCTCCAAAGACGTCGGGCTCCGGATCGTTGAGGCGGCGGGAAAACTTGCCCCCGGACAAATCTGGATAAAACGGGTGATTGCCGAAATGGGTGGCAAGGACTGCATCATCGTTGACTCCGAGGCGGACCTGGTCAGCGCGGTGGAAGGTGTTGTGGTTTCGGCATTTGGTTTTCAGGGGCAGAAATGCTCCGCCTGCTCCCGCTTGGTTTTGGACGCCAAAATCTACGACCAGTTCCTGGATATGCTGATTGAACGGACGAAAAAGATTAAGGTAGGCCCGGTAGAAAATCAAGAAAACTGGCTGGGTCCGGTGGTCAATAAAGGCGCCTTTGATAAAATTATGGACTACATCGCCGTTGGCAAAAAGGAGGGCCGGCTGGTGTGCGGCGGCAAGGGTGACGATAGGGAAGGCTACTTTATTCAGCCAACCATATTTGCCGATGTCCGGCGCTCTGCCCGTATCGCCCAGGAAGAGATCTTCGGTCCGGTCCTCGCAGTAATCAAATCCCGGAACTTCACCGACGCATTAGACATCGCCAACGGAACCGAATACGGCTTAACCGGCGCCCTTTACACCCGCAATCGGGAAAAAATTCTCCGCGCCAAGCGAGAATTCCACGTCGGCAACCTCTATTTCAACCGAAAGTGCACCGGTGCCCTCGTTGATGTCCAGCCCTTCGGCGGGTTCAATATGTCGGGCACCGACTCCAAGGCGGGCGGCCGCGACTACCTCCTCCTCTTCCTGCAGGCAAAGTCAATGACCGAAAGATTTTAAAGCGATTCAGAAAGCGAGAGAATATGGCCAATAGAAAAAGAGTACTAATCATGGGCGCCGCGGGTATGGATTACCATGCATTCAATATGCTCTTCCGCAACAATCCGGAGTACGAAGTAATGGGGTTTACGATGGCGGCAGAACAGAACCTCGGCACTGTCGGCAAACTCCGCACCTATCCACCGGTTCTTGCCGGCAGACTCTATCCCCAGGGCATCCCCACATTTTACGAAAAAGACCTTCCCGAACTCATCCGTAAGTTCAACGTGGACCAGGTGGTCTTTGCCTACTCCGATGTCAAACATGAGTTTGTCATGCACCGCGCCTCCGAAGTTCTCGTCGCCGGCGCCGGGTTCTGCCTGCTACCCCCACGCGTCCTCCAAATCAAGGCAAGGAAACCGGTTATCGCGGTTTGTGCGGTGCGCACCGGCTGTGGCAAATCCCAGACCTCCCGCCGGGTCTACGAAATCCTCCGCGCCCAGGGTCTACGGGTGGTGGCGGTGCGGGAACCGATGCCCTACGGTGACCTGGAAAAACAGATCTGGCAGCGATTCGCCACCTACGAAGACCTTGACCGGGCCGGGGTAACAATTGAGGAGCGCGAAGAGTACGAACCTTACATCGAGCAAAAAATGGTCATCTATGCCGGCTGTGATTACGAGAAAATCCTCCAGGAAGCGGAAAAGGAGGCGGATGTCATTGTCTGGGACGGCGGCAACAATGAAATCTCCTTCTTTGTCCCCGACCTCCTGATCGTCATCACCGATCCGCTGCGTGCTGACCACACCACCGCCTACCACCCCGGTGAGGTCAATCTGATGATGGCCGATGTGGTGGTAATCAACAAGGAGGATTCGGCAAACGCCGCAGCTATTGACCGGGTAAAGGCGGTTATCCGGGAAAAAAACCCCCGCGCGCTAATCGTTGATGCCGAATCACCACTGACGGTTGATAACCCGGCACTGATCCGGGGAAAACGGGTCCTGGTGGTAGAAGACGGACCAACCGTTACCCATGGTGAAATGCCCTACGGTGCTGGCCGGATCGCTGCCGAACGGCTGGGAGCAAAAGAAATCGTTGATCCCAAACCCTACGCCCGGGGAACTATTGCCGCCGAACTGAAGCGCAGCCGCCATCTGGACCGGGTGCTACCGGCAATGGGTTACTCGGCAGAACAGTTGACCGAACTCCAGGAGACGATTGATCGCGCCGATTGCGACGTCGTAATCAGCGGCACGCCGATTGACCTTAGCCGACTGATTAAAACCAACAAGCCCATCGTCCGGGTCCGCTATCACCTCCAGGAACGCTCCCGGCCAGACCTGGCGGAAATCATCACCCAGCGTCTTGACGCACTCGGAACAGCCAAAAGGTAAAGGTAAGTGATGGACACCGAGGCAAAAATACTTGACCAGTTGCAACAAGCGCCTGGTCATTCCCTGCCCTTTACTAGCGTCGTTGCCCGGCTGGGAATTGACCAGTCACTGGTCTGGGCCGCGGTGGTAAACCTGACCAAAAAAAACTTCATTCTGGTAACCGAAGAAATTGATTACGAAATCACCCGGGGACGCGACTGGGAAGAACAGCTCCCCGAACGCCGGGCGCTGGAGAAAATCGCCGCCCACCTCCCGGCTGGCCAAACCGCCCTGCCACTCCCGGAACTACCGGCAATCTTAAACAAAAGTGACACCCGCTCCGAGATAAAATACCTTACCCGCAAAGGCTGGTGCCGGCTAGAAAAAGGTTGGCTGCGGTTAACGCCGGCGGGACAAGAGGCTCTCGCTGGAACCCGGAGCCCGGATGAAGCAATAGTCCAGGCGCTGAAGACCACCCCAACAGTTGCCCTCAGCAACCTGCGGGAAAAACTGCCCGCGGAACTGGTCACAGCGGGAATTGAACTCCTGAAAGGACGGGAAACGATTATTCGCATCAAAGAGCGGACGGTCCGCACCCTGAGTCTCACCCCGACCGGCGAAAAAGCCTCGCTTGCCACCCCGGCTCAGCCGCTGGTCAATCAGTTAACACCCGAGCTGTTAACCACGGGTAAGTGGCGGGAGGTTCTGTTCCGCCCCTACGATGTCTCCCTGCCCACTCGCCCCTGTTTTCCCGGTAAACTGCACCCCCTGCAGCGCATTGTTCAGGAGGCACGCCGCGCCTTTCTGGAGATGGGATTTGAGGAAACCGCCTCGCCGATTGTAGAAACCGCCTTCTGGGATTTTGACGCCCTGTTTCAACCCCAGGACCACCCGGCACGGGAGATGCAGGACACCTTTTACATTTCCCGCCCGGAAAAGGGCCGCCTGCCTGATGAAGAAATCGTGCACCGGGTGGCGCAAACCCACGAAAACGGTGACGAAACCGGCTCCCGGGGCTGGCGTTACCGATGGGACCGCACCCGGGCAGAGAAATTGCTCCTCCGCACCCACACCACCGCCGCCACCATCCGGGCGCTCGCCCAGAACCCGCACCCGCCCCGCAAGGTATTCTGTATCGGCCGGGTGTTTCGCCGGGAAAACATTGACGCCACCCATCTGCCGGAATTCATCCAGATTGACGGCATCATCATTGACGACACCGCTTCGCTTGCCACACTGTTCGGTACCCTTACCGAATTTTACCGGAAGATGGGCGCGCAGGAGGTCCGGTTCCGCCCTTCCTACTTCCCCTATACTGAACCGAGCGTTGAGGTATTCGCCAACCTCGGCAAACTCGGTTGGGTGGAGATGGGGGGGGCCGGGGTGTTCCGCCCCGAGGTGGTCTTCCCCTTTGGCTGCCGCTCCCGGGTTCTCGCCTGGGGTCTGGGTCTGGAACGGCTGGCGATGATGCGCTTCGGCATCACCGACATTCGCAAACTCTACTGGGCATCGCTGAACTTCCTCCAGGAGGCGAAACTGTGCCGGTAGTCCAGATTCCGGTCAACCGATTGCGCCGACTCATCGGTCAGGACCTACCCACCGCTGAACTCAGCCGTGTGCTTACCGAAATCGGTTGCGACGTGGCCGAATTTGACCCCGCAACCGGCACTTTGAAAATAGACCTCCTTCCTGCCCGCCCGGATATGTTTGACCTCTGTGGACTGGCGCGCTGTGTCCGGGGCTTTCTCGGCATTGAAACCGGTTTACCCGCCTATTCGTTTTCGCCCTCCGGCATCAGGGTCCAGGTGAAAGAAGGGTTGGAGACGGTCCGCCCCGGCATCGCCGCCGCGGTGGTAAAGGGCATCGCACTTGACGAGGAACTGGTAAAACTTCTGCTCGACCTTCAGGAAAACCTCCACTGGGGCCTGGGTCGGAACCGCAAACGGGCATCAATCGGCATCTACGACCTGAACACAATCCAACCCGATATCATCTACCAACCGGTGACCCCTGACGGCATCAGATTTGTTCCCCTCGGCAGTGGTGGAGAAAAACCGGTGCCACTGACGCCGGCGGAAATCCTTGCCCAACACCCAAAGGGACAGGCGTACCGAAATCTGTTAAATGGGTTGCCGGTTTATCCCCTCTTGACCGATTCCAAAGGCAGGGTTCTCTCAATGCCACCGATAATCAACAGCCACGAAACCCGGGTTACAGAAAAAACTCGCGCCCTGTTCGTTGACGTCACCGGTTTTCCGGAATGGACGGTAAAGAAAACCCTGGCGGTGATTGCCGCCACAATGAGCGACCTCGGTGCTGAGGTCCAGACGGTAACCACCGTCTATCCGGATGGCCGGGTTTGGGAGACACCGGACATGAAACCCGAAACTATGACCGTTGACCCTGCCGAAGTCAATGCGGTAATCGGCGTTGACCTATCGCCCGCGTCAATGATAGAACTGCTCCGGCGGATGCGCTACGACGCCACCCTCCGGTCCGACCGAATCCAGGTCGCCATCCCCGCCTACCGGACCGATATCCTTCATCCCCGGGACATAGTTGAGGACATCGCGATCGCCCTCGGTTTTGCTAACATCCCGGCAAAAACAATCGCCACCACAACCCCCAGCCGGCCCCAGCCGGTAGAAGAAGAAAGCGGATTGTGGCGCGCCGCCCTCACCGGATTAGGGTTCATTGAAACCATATCCCTGTGTCTAACCAGCCCGGAAACACAGTTTGAAAAACTCGGGCTAACCGACGACGGCAATACAATTGAAGTGGAGAACCCCGTAAGTGTTGAACAACGGATTCTGCGCCGGCACCTCCTTGCCAGCCTCCTGACGACATTTTCCCTTAATGCCACCCATCCTCAGCCTCAGAACGTGTTTGAGGTCGGCGATGTATTCTGGATTGACGAAAGCGCCGAAACCCGCATCCGGTCCAGCCGGCACCTTGCCCTGGGCATGGCGGACGCCAAGGTCGGATTTGCCGAAATTAAAGCGGTGGTCCAGGCGGTTGACCGGGAACTGGACCGAAACCTCCTCTTTGTTCCGGCCGAATCGCCGCTTTTCCTTCCCGGCCGGTGTGCCGTTCTGCGCAACCGGGAAGGCAAAAATGTCGGCATTGTCGGCGAGGTCCACCCCCTGGTTCTGGAACGGTTTGAACTCCTGACCCCGATAGCGCTGGCAGAAATCGCCATTACCACTGATGAGTCGCTGTCCCCACTGTGGTGAACCGGTTAAACCCGGTCAGGAACGCTGCTTTGCCTGCGGCGAAAAACTGCGGGTCAAAAAACTCTATAAAAACCGGTTAATCGACTACCGAATTTTCATCATCGCCGGTGCCCTGCTGATCATCGGCCTGGCCGGTATCATCACTGTCCGCGGCGGAAAAAACACAAAAAACCAACCCGGCAAACGCAAAACCGCCGCTCGCCCGATCGCAAAGGACACTACCCGCAAAGAACGTCGGCCCGAAACCATCGCCGCTGGCAACATTGCACTGGAACGTGCCCGGGAGCAACTGGAACGCCTGCGCCGCCGCTACGAGACGGTCAAAAACCAGGTTCTCGGTGAAACCCCGACCCCGGAACAGCGCGAAATGATGCGCCAGATTGACCGCGCGATGAGCAACTTTCAGCGCCTAACAATGGAACTGAGCGGCACCCTCACCGAAGAAAGAAAAGAACAACTGGAAAGGGAAATTGCCGCCCACCAACGGGAACTTAACAACCTGATTTCCAAGTTTTCCCGGCTGCCGAAAAACCGCTAAAACGGCGCAAAACGCGCCTGCTGCCAGTAAAACTCCCGCAGCGTCTCCAGCTGTTTCTGCAACGCCGCGGCGTGGCTCTCCTCCCAGCGCACCAGGGCGTTGAAAAACTCCTTTCCCTCAACACTCGCCGCCTTCTCGGCGAGCTGCCGGTAACGCTGGATTGCATTCTGCTCCAGCACCAACCCAACCGATAGCGCGGTCATCTCCCAGTGAGCGGTACCCAGCCGGTTAATCAACTCCCGGGAAAATATCGGACTTGCCTTGGCCGGGTCAATTGCCGAACCTCCGGTCAACGGCTCAAGCCGGGTGTTGTTAAGCCAATGCCCCATCTGACGGCGGAGATAATCCAGATGCTGGCGCTCCTCATCCGCCAGTTGCTGAAAAACCACCTTACCCTGGACATCCGCGGTCTTCTCCGCGGCGGTAGTATAAAACTCAATCCCCGCCTGCTCAGCAAGCATCGCCTCTTTTAAACCTGCGATCAACTCATCATTTGGTTTCATATCTCACTCCTGAAAAAGATTGCTTACCAGATTATAGCCGACCATCATCAGGAGTCAAACCCAAAAAAACAAAAATCATCCCACCGTTGCAAATCACCAGCCCCTGGCTACCCCGGCACCGCGCCCAACCCCAACCCGGCTCACCAGCAAAAACCACCGACGCCGAAAAAACCATCCCGGTAACAGCTCTGGGGATGGGGTCAAAAATTTCATCGTTTTGCTGTAACACCTTGATTTTCTGATTGCTACACAAATAAACCGCGCCCGCTATTTTTCTACTTATAAGTAGAAACTGCAGACAACCTAAAACCCGGGCTGGGGGCGGTAATTGCCTTTGTCCGGCTGGCTTACCGCCCGATAAGCGAGTCCGGGCGGGTCAATAGTTGATATAGCAGTTTAAATCGGGACAGGTTGCTCCAGACCACCGCAATCAACGCCACAACCAGAAGCAAGGTGATTACCCAGATAAAGTTGACCATCCGCACCCGGGCCTGGTTTCTTCTTTCCAGCCGGTTAAATGCGGCAAGAATCTCCCGGGCCCGCTCCTCATCGCTCTTATGGCTCTCCGGCATCGCTTTCCAGGAATATTTACCCGCTGCGGTATTGTTTGTCAAGCAGAGATTTGCCGGTTATCGTGTCTACTAATATATGACCATAAAAAAATTCGCCTTGCTCTCGCTATTCTGTGCCGGGACGATTTTCCCGCTTCTGGCCCAGCCCCAGACCGGCGCTTATCGCCGGGCACCTGGCATCATCACCGGTCAGGTCTGGGACGCCGAACTGGCAACCCCGATTGAATACGCCAATGTCGTCCTTTACCGGCAACTGGATACCACCCGCTCCCAATGGCGGGCAATGGATACCGGCCGGGTAGTAACCGGCACCATCACCGACGCCCAGGGAAAATTCCTTCTCCAGGACGTCCCCCCGGGCAGGTTCCAGGTAGAAATATCTTTCATCGGCTACAAAACGCGCCGGCTGGACAACGTCCTTGTCACCCCGGACGGTAAAGTTGACCTTGGCCGCATCAACCTGGAACAGACGGCGCTCACCATGCCGGAAAGAGAGGTCACCGCAGAAAAACCCCGGCTGGAATACAGAATTGATAAAAAGGTCATCAATGTGGCACAGGACCCGGCGCTACAATCCGGCACCGCGGTTGACGTCCTGGAAAAAGTACCGTCGGTAAAGGTTGACCTGGAGGGCAATGTCACCCTGCGCGGACTCGCCAGTTTCACGGTCCTCATTGACGGTAGGCCATCCCAATTAGAAGGAAACGAGGCGCTCCAGCAGATTCCGGCAAGCACAATTGAACGAATTGAACTGGTCACCAACCCCTCGGTAAAATACGACCCGGAAGGTAAAGCGGGAATAATCAACGTAATCCTTAAAAAACAGACCCGCGCCGGCTTCAGCGGTATCTTAAACCTCAATGCCGGCAACAACAATAACTTCGGCGGCAATATGCTTCTCTCTCTCCGCCAGGGCATCGCCTCCTTCTCCATCGCCCCCAGCATCAACCAGATGAACTTCCCGGGCTCGCGCAAAAGTGAGCGCTGGATAAAAACCCCCGAAAACGAAACCACCTTCACCACCGCACTTGGAAACACGCTCTTCGGCGGCCGGTTTTACGGCCTCCGCCTGGGCGCGGAAATCCAGCCCAACCCGCAGAACTATCTGGGCATCGGCATCCGGATGGAAGGACGCTCCGGCAACCGCAACCAGGAATCAGACAACTGGGAATGGAACTCGGTCAGTGCCGAGACCACCGCTTACAAAAGCAAATCCTCTTCTATTAACACCGGCATCCAATTTTCTGCCACCATTGACGCCAGCCACAACCTAGGCAAAAAAGGACACGAACTGACGCTCCGGTCATCCTATGGTAGAAACATGCACAACGACTCCACCCAGACCGAAGACAACACCACCGATAGCCTGCTTGACGGCAGGCGCACCGTTGAAATCCGCCAGGGCCAGCGCCTGGACCTGAAACTGGACTACACCCTGCCCGGGCGGGAAAAGGACCGGTTTGAAGCCGGCTATCAAACCCGGCTCCGCTTCGGACCCAACGCCACCAATCGGGTAGCTGCCTTCAACCCCGCCACCGGTAGTTATGAATCGCTGCCCCAATACAGCCATACCTCCAACCAAAAAGAACAGACTCACTCCCTTTATGCCACCTATTCCGGCAATTATAAAAATTTCGGCGCACTCCTGGGCTTGCGCACCGAATTCACCGGTAGAACGGTGGTGATTGACGACAGCAGTTTCTCGCCGCTCAACCGCTGGAACCTTTTCCCCAGCCTCCATCTCTCCTACCAACTGCCCGGTGAAAATCAACTGATGGCCAGTTACACCCGACGCATTGACCCCCCCCGCGGTTGGGACCTGGCACCGGTCCTCACCTGGATGGACGCAAAAAATGCCCGTCAGGGCAACCCGAACCTGAAACCCGAATACATTGATTCCTATGAGGCCGGATTTCTTGCCCACCTGGGCAAGCATCGGGTCGCCGTTGACGGTTACTGCCGTTTCACCCACAACCTAATTGAACGCCTCCAGCAACCCTATCAGGGCAGCGCTATTCTCCATACGGTGGCAAACGTTGGCACCGACCGGGCCCTCGGCGTGGAAGCCAACCTGGATTTAGCCCCATTCCCCTGGTGGAACATCAACCTCACCGGCTCCATCTATGACTACCGGTTAATCCTGCCCGACTCAACCCAGAAAAGTTTCAACTACGAAACCGGGTTAACCACCGACATCACCCTCCCCACCAGCACCCGGTTCCAGTTCTCCCTCAACTACGAAAGCCCGAGCGCCTCGGCTCAGGGCACCGAAGCCGGTCACATCTGGACGAATGCCGCGGTCCGCCAGGCGCTTTTCAATCGCCAACTGCTAATCACCTTTTCCGTTCGTGACATCTTCGCCTCTTCGTTTCACGAAGACAAAACCTGGGGGGAAACCTTCTACTCCTACAACCGCCTTTCCCGCCGGGGCCCGATGTTTTCTCTCGGTATCACCTACAACCTTAACAACTATCGCCAGCAGAAAAGACGCCACAACAGCGAGGAACAGGAAGAAGAACAACAACCGCTGGATTACGGCTACTGATTTAATTGATAAACACATTTAGGGTGCTATTGTCTAGCGGAGATGCCTGAATGGGCTATCATTGCAGAAAAACTTAAAAAACAAAAAGGAGCCTTTATGAAAAAATCCGGTCTGTGGTTTCTGGTTGTCGGACTGCTTATTCTTACCACCTGAGCCACCCCTGACAACACCAATCCTCAGAAGACAACAGTCAGCCCGCCGAACTTCGGGCCAACAACACCTTCTACGACTGCGCGAGCGGCGACATCCACGAACCCTGAACTAAAATCACCAGATTAAAAGATTGCGCCCGCTGGTGCGGGCGCATTTTTTAAAACTAAAAATGACGGCGCCCGTTCTGGACGCCGTCAGGAGGTACGATGGTCCCTATAACCGCCAAAACAACCAGAAATTCAAGACCAATAACAACCAAGACCTACTTTGCCGCCTTATATTGTTAAGCTCGGTTAGCCAGTAAAAGATTAATCAACCCCACTCGCCTGTCAAGGATGGAAAAAATTTAATTTTCTCATTGATTTACCAAAACTTACACAAACACACCAACATCATCGCCGGATATCAGCTCCACACCTGATTATAGGTTATTATTTTACTATTAGTTAGCCAAATATACCCCCTCAAATAGCCCCTTTTCCAGGCCCGTTTCTGCCCAACCTGCTGCGACACACATTATATTATAACATATTGTAAATCAATGTGTTGTAATGTTTTTACCAAAAACGATTGGCAGTGGTTTTTGCTTGACAGTGGGAACGGTGCGGGCATAATAAAACGGTTATGAAAGGGCTGGTTCTTTGTGGCGGTAAGGGAACCCGACTGCGCCCCCTGACCTATACCTTCCCAAAACAACTGATCCCGGTTGCCAATCGTCCGATTCTTGCCTATGTATTTGACCATCTCGCCAACGCCGGAATAAAAGACATCGGGGTCATCATATCGCCCCAGACCGGCACGGCGGTAAAAAATTTTCTTGGTACCGGTTCCCGCTGGGGTGTTCGCCCCTCTTTCATTATCCAGGAAGAACCGCTCGGCATTGCCCATGCGGTCAAAATCGCCCGCGACTTTCTCGGTGATGAACCATTTATTATGTACCTTGGCGACAACCTGCTTCAGGACGACCTCGGCCCGGCGCTCAGCCGGTTTGCCGCGGAAGAACTGGATGCCCTGGTTATGCTCAAGCGCGTGCCCAACCCCGGCGCCTTCGGCGTTGCACTCCTCTCGGAAACCGGCACCATCATCCGGCTGATGGAAAAACCACCCCAACCGCCATCAGACCTTGCCCTGGTTGGCGTTTACCTGTTCTCGCCGAAAATCCATCCGGTCATTAACACCCTCACCCCATCGACACGGGGCGAACTGGAAATAACTGACGCAATCCAGGGCTTGATTGACCTGGGCGCCCGGGTTAAACCCCTGCTCCTGGAAGGCTGGTGGCTGGATACCGGCAAGAAAGACGACCTGCTCTCTGCCAATCGCATTGTTCTGGAAACCTATGCTGAACGCCGGATCGCCGGCAATATCGGTACCGCCACGATCATCGGCCGGGTGACAATAGCAACCGGGACCCGGGTTCATAACTCAACAATTGAAGGCCCATCGGTAATCGGTGAAAATGCGGTGATTGAGGACTCGTTCATCGGCCCCGGCACCTCTATTGGCGCCGGTTGTTATATCATCGGCTCCAGGGTGGAACGATCGGTCATTCTGGAAAACAGCCGAATTGAAAACATTGGCCCGCTTACCGAAAGCCTCATCGGCCAGGAGGTACGCATCCGGGGCAGTGGACCGCTTGCCCATCCGGTCCGGCTCCTCCTCTCTGACAACAGTGAGGTGGAAATTTGAACACCCCCTTCACCGAACTTGCCATCACTGGGGTTTTTCTTGCCCGGACCGCCCGGCATGCCGATCCCCGTGGCTGGCTCTGCGAGACCTTCCGTTCGGACTGGCTGGCTGGACAAAACCTGGCCGACCTTAAACCGGCAATGACCTACTGCTCATTCACCGGACCCGGTGTTATCCGCGGCCCCCATGAGCACCTCTACCAGACCGACATCTTCGCCTTTGTCGGCCCATCCGACTTTCTCGTCCTCCTCTGGGATAACCGGAAAAACTCGCCCACCTTCGCAGCGCACCTCCGCCTCGTCCTGGGTGAAAACAACCCGGCAACCCTGATCGTCCCGCCCGGGGTTGTCCACGCCTACAAAAACATCGGCACGGGCATGGGGCTGGTCATCAACCATCCCGATCGGCTCTACCGGGGAGAAAACCGCGCCCACCCCCCGGATGAAATCCGTTACGAAGACAACCCGACCGGGCAATTCCGGGTGGAATAAATGCGCCTTTTAATCACCGGCGGCTGCGGCTTCATCGGCACCAACTTCATCCGCCACCTCCACCGCACCCACCCTGAGTGGTCCATCACCAACCTTGACGCCCTCACCTATGCCGGTAACCGCGCCAGCCTTATCGACCTGGAAGAGCAGAAAAACTACCGGCTTATCGTTGGCCGAATTGAAGACCCGCAAATCGCCCTCACCGCAATGGCCGGCTGCGACTGGGTGGTTAATTTTGCTGCTGAAACCCACGTTGACCGCTCCATACTGGAACCGGCGCCTTTCCTGCAGACCAACTTTATCGGCGTCCAGGTATTGATTGACGCCGCCCGCCAGATTGGTGTGAAAAAGTTTCTCCACGTCTCCACCGATGAGGTCTACGGCTCCTTGAGCGATACCGACGCCCCATGTGACGAAACCGCCCATCTGGCACCCCGTTCCCCTTATGCGGCAACCAAGGCCGCGGCTGATTTGCTCCTTCTCGCCGCCCATCACACCTTCGGTCTGCCGGCAATCATCATCCGCCCAAGCAACAACTACGGGCCCTATCAGTTTCCGGAAAAACTGCTTCCCCTCGCGATCACCAACCTGTTTCAAGAACAGAAAGTCCCGGTCTACGGTACGGGCAAAAACATCCGGGACTGGGTCTATGTTGAGGATACCTGCCGGGCGATTGAACTGCTCCTTCTTGCCGGCAAACCGGGTACCGTGTACAACGCTGGTGCCGACCAGTGGTGCCGTAACATTGACCTGATTCGTCTCCTCCTGAGGCTACTCGGCAGGGAAGAAGATCACATTGAATTTGTCCCCGACCGTCCCGGCCACGACTACCGCTACGCCCTCAACAGCGCCCGCCTCAAAAGCCTCGGCTGGCAACCCCAGGTCACGCTTGAGGAAGGGCTTATCCGTACCATCCGCTGGTATGAAGAAAACCCCTCCTGGTGGCAACCTTTAAAGCGACGGCTGGAGAAGGAAAGCCGGGGGTTCTGGACCTGATTGACTGAAACCCCTTTTCTGCTAACCTATCCTGATGACAGTCAACCTTAACAACGACCCCTCGGCTCAGACGCTCAACTTTGGCATTGAGGCAATTGACCCATTAGAAGCCGAACGCCTGCGCCGCATCATCGCCGCCAAAGAACCCGGCTCCGGCCTTCTCGCTTTGACCACCGAGGAACTTCTCACCCGGCTCGGCATCATCTCATCGGAAGGGAAGATCACCCTCGCCGGCATGCTCCTCGTCGGCAAAGAAGAACTCCTCGCCCGTACCATACCCGGACACTGCGCCAGCTACCTCCATATGAAAAGCGACGTTGAGTACGACCGCCGCATTGACACCGCCAAACCGCTCCTTGCCCTCCTAGAGGAGTTCACCGCCTCGGTGGAGCCCCACAACCGCATCTTCACCATTAAATTCGGGCTCTTCCACTTTGAAATCCCCGACTTTCCGCCGGAAGTTTACCGCGAGGCGCTCCTCAACGCCTTTACCCATCGCGACTACAACCTCACCACCCCGGTCTATCTCCGCCACTTCGCCGACCGTCTTGAGATTTCCTCCCCGGGTGGCTTCCTCAGCGATGTTACCCCGGAAAACATCATCGGCCACGAGCCGATCAGCCGCAACCCGTTACTGGCCGAAATCCTGGAACGCATCCGGCTGGTGGAACGGGCGGGAATGGGGGTGAAGCGAATGTTCCAGATACTCCTCTCCTACGGCAAAGAACCACCCGCCTACGAGGCGGGCGCCGACTACGTCCGGGTAACCATCCGCTCGGGCCGGGCAGAAGGCGGCATTGACGAAAACTTTGCCCGCTTTGTTGTTAAAAGTCAGCAGGAAGGAAATGAACTCAAACTCCCGGACCTGCTCATCCTCAACTGGCTCAAGCGCAACCGCGAAGTAGACATCACCGAAGCCAAGACCATCCTCGGCCGGTCAGAAAGGGAGGCTCACGAAGCACTCGCCTCTATGGTCAACCGGGGATTCCTAGAACCGTTTGGCGAGAAAAAGGGGCGAGTTTACCGTCTGTCCAAAAAGACCTATGCCCAGCTGCGCAAATCGGTCATCTACACCCCGTTCCGCCGGGCTGAAGCCAGTTACGCCGAAAACGCCATTCTCTCCTACCTAGAAGAACAACCCTATATCACAAATGAAATCGTCCGCACCCTGCTGCGCGTCTCACCCCATCAGGCAGGCTACATCCTTTCCGGTATGGTAAAGAAGGGCCGCCTGGTACTGGTCGGCCGAGGCAGAACCGCCCGCTACCAGCCCCCGCCACCGGCCAACTGACCGGTCTCCTGTCTTTTTTTGACCGACACCGCTTTACCCGCTATAATTAAATTTAACTAAAAATCAAAAGGAGGACTGGTGATAAAAAATTTTACCACCGCCGGCATATTCATCTTTGTCGGCATAACCGCAATCTCCGCCCGCCCCTTCAACCACTACACAATGGGACCGGCACGCACCTTTACCCCACTTCCCGGCGCAGAGAAAAATTACATTTCCTTCAGCAATGGCTATACTATTGACACCCGTTATGGGGAACCGGATCTGCCCGCCGATTTACTGCTTCAGCCGGATTATAGCCAGACCGCGTACTACGTCATCCAGTTTACCGGTCCGGTTCAAGGTCGCTGGCTCAAACAACTGGAACGCCTGGGCATAAAGACCATCGGCTATCTACCGAACTACGCCACTGTTGCCCGGTTAACGCCCCAGCAACGACTCCAGGTTGAACCGCTGCCGTTTATTAACTGGCTGGGTGTCTTCCAGCCCGCCTACAAAATTCAGGCGGAACTGTTTAACGCCACCGGCTCCGTCCGAATCGCCATTCTCGTCACCCCGGGTGAGCCGCCGGCTTCCCTTGAGCAGACTATCACCGGGCACGGCGGGGAGGTTGTAACAACCACTACAAGCCCCTTCGGCACTATCATTCACGCCGTCGTTCCGGCTACCGCCATTCCCGGGCTCGCCCGACAGGACGGCGCTTTCTGGATTCAGGAATGGACCGAACCCACCACCGCCAATAGCAACGCCCAGTGGGTAACCCAATCCGGCTGGCGCTCAACCGCACCCCCCGACACCTCTCTTGCCGCCCGACCCGCCTGGGCGAATGGCGTCCGGGGCCAGGGGGTAATAATGTCAACCACCGATACCGGACTAAACACCGGCCATGATATGTTCCGCGACCCCGGTCTCGCCGTCACCCCGCCGGGCATCTGGCCCAACCATCGCAAACTGGTCGCCTATAAAAAATACGGCACCGCCGATGCCTCCGAAGGCCAGTATCACGGCTCCCATGTCAACGGCTCGGTTGCCGGCGATGACTCAATCACCGGTGGCACAAGTTTCTATGACGGAATGGCAATCAAGGGCAGACTCTACTTTGTTGACCTCACCAACGGCACCAGTTTCGTCCTCTCCACCAACCTCTGGTATCTCTGGGACACAGTTTATGCCGGCCGCGGTCTACCCGACTCACTCCGCCCGATAAAACAGCACTCCGGCTCCTGGGGCTGGTCAAACTCTTCGGGCACCTATCTCCTCCAGGACGCCACAACCGATGCCTTCATCTGGGCGAACAAGGACTTCCTGAACATCATGGCTGCCGGCAACGAATTCTCTACCCGCCGGATTCGCAACCCGGGCATCGCCAAAAATGTGTTAACTGTCGGCGCCCTTGAGAACGGCACCGCCGCCAACGCCATCGCCTCCTTCTCCAGCCGCGGACCAACTCAGGACGGCAGACTCAAACCCAATGTTATGGCACCGGGTCAGAACATCTACTCTGCCACCCGCACCGGCACCAACACCTACTCCTCAATGGACGGCACCTCAATGGCAACTCCAATAACCAGCGGCACCGTCGGCCTGATGCGCTGCTACCTCCAGGAAGGTTATTATCCCACCGGCGCCCCGGTTCCGGAAAACCGCCTCACCTACATCTCGGCGGCACTGCTCCGCTCAATGGCAATCGCCTCGGCTGACCCGAACATTGGCAGTTACACCCCGCCCGACAACAATATCGGCTGGGGCAGAATAAACGCCGACTCGGTCCTGTACTTTACCGGCGACACCCGCAAACTCCTGTTAAAAGACGACACGAGTGGCGTTGCCACCGGCGAGTACAAAGAAGAGCAGTTCCGGGTGATCTCGGCAATCCCCTTGCGCGTCGCCCTTGCCTGGTCCGATACCGCTGCCGCCCCGAACGCCAACCCCACCCTGGTCAACAATCTTGACTTAGAACTCATATCTCCCACCGGCACCTCCTACCGCGGCAACAAATACTCCGGTGGTCAATCCACCCCGAACCCATCCGGCTGGGACTCCCTCAACACCGAAGAGTGCTGCCGGGTCAACGCCCCGGACACCGGCCTCTGGACAATCCGGGTGTACGGTCGCAACGTCGCCACCAGCACCCGCCAGCCATTCGCCTGGACAATTACCGGTGATGTCACGCCGGCAGAACCGCCGGTAATCGTCCACGATGCGGGCGTGGCGCAGATTCTCGCCCCGGTCGGAACTGTTGACTCCGGAACCGTAATCACCCCTCAGGTCATCGTCCAGAACTACGGCACCGAAAACGAAGATATCTCCGTTGTCTTCACGATTGACCCGCTCTACACTGACAGCCAACCCCTCACCATTGCTGCGGGCACCCAGGAAACACTCAACTTCACCCCCTGGACCGCAGAAATTCCGGGCACCTACACCAGCACCTGCTTCACCATCCTTGCCGGCGACGAAAACCCGGCAAACGACACCGCCCGGGACGTCTTTGAAATCGTCCCCGGCACCGGCATAACAGAAAACCTCCGCCAACCCCGAAACTTCATCCTCAACGCCCCGCAACCCAACCCGTTCCAAAACCGAACTCTCATCCGCTTCGGACTACCTGTTGCCGCCCGGGTAAAGATCCAGATATTCTCGGTTACCGGCGAACTAATCCGCACCCTTGCCGACGGTAACATCGCCGCAGGGTTTCACACCATCCACTGGGATGGCACCGACGAAAACCATCGGAAAATCGGCTACGGCGTCTTCTACCTCCGCATGGACAGCGGACCGACAAAACTTACGAGAAAATTAATTCTGACCAGATAAAACATAAAATACCACCGGGGCAGGTTGCCAAACCCTGCCCCGGATTTGTTTTATCCGCACCCTGATACCCGGTCTACCGCCAATGACACCAGCCCGGGGAACGGGTGATGGGTAAGGAGAAACTTTCAAAATAAGCCTCTGCCATCGGCCCCAAAGAAGTATTGCCCACTTTTCACTACCCCAGCCGTTCCACCTGCCTGTTTTCGTCTACCCAGAGTTTAATCGTCTGGACATCAAAACCCCAGGCCAGGACCGTTTTCTCCGCCTCGGTCAGGTGGTTTAACTGGGTTTGTTTTTCCGCCGGGTTTCCAGCACAGTCATAATGCCCGACAATAGCAATCACCTTTGAACCATGCTTGGTTACCGATATTGACACCCGTCTTTTTATTGACTCAATCGCGATGCGGTCCTGATTTTCCGCCAGGATTTTGTTCGGTCCGGGTTCGGTAATCACGTCCACATAGTCCAGCCCAAACTCCTGTTTCAGCCATTCAATCACCGGCATCTGGACCCGGCCGTCCATGCAGTTAACCGCGGTGCCAAATTTACCCTTGCCCATAACCCTGCACCGGCTTAAAGTATCGGCAGGTAGCGCTGGATTTCAAACTCGGTTACCTGCGCCTTGTACTCGTCCCACTCCTGTTTTTTATTGCGCAGAAAATGAATGAACAGCTCTTCGCCCAGCGTCTCGCGCACCAGCCGACTTTTTTCTGCCAGTTGAATCGCCTCTGAGAGATCCTTGGGCAGACAGGAAATTTTTGCCGCCTGGCGCTCCTCTTCGGTCATCCGGTAGATGTTGTCGGACGTCGGTGGTCCCAGCGGCATCTTTTCTTTCACCCCTTTTAGCCCGGCAGCAAGAATCACCGCAAAAGTCAAATAAGGGTTGCAGGCCGGATCAGGCGAGCGAAACTCAATCCGGGCGGCTTCCGGACGCTCCCTGGTAAAGGCGGGAACCCGCACCAGCGCCGAGCGGTTCATCCTCGCCCAGGAGACATAGACCGGCGCCTCATAGCCGGGGACCAGCCTTTTGTAAGAGTTAATCCACTGGTTGGTAACTGCGGTGATTTCCGGAGCGTGTCTCAACAACCCGGCAACGAAATGGCGGCACACCGGCGAGATGTTCATTTCGTCGCGGGCGGAGAAAAAGGCGTTCCGGGAGTCGCGGAACAGAGAAATGTGGGTGTGCATTCCCGAGCCGTTGATCCCAAAAACCGGTTTGGGCATAAAACTGCAGTGAATGCCGTAAGATTGGGCAACCTGACGGGCAACAAACCGGTAGGTAACGACACTGTCCGCCATTGTCAGCGCATCGGTATAACGCAGATCAACCTCATGCTGGCTGGGTGATACTTCATGATGGCTGTATTCAACCTTGATCCCCAGTTTGGTCAGTGCCGTGATCGTAGCCCCCCGCACCTGTTCCGCCACTGCCGTCGGGGTGAGGTCAAAATAACCACCCTGGTCAAGGAGTTCTGGCCGTTGACTGTTTTTAAAATAAAAGCACTCCAGTTCGCAGCCAATATAGCAGGAAAACCCCAGTTTCTTCGCATCGGCCAGGACCCGGCGCAGAACCCACCGGGGGTCAAGCTCCACCGGTTTGCCCGTCGGCGTGAAAACGTCGCAGAACATCCTCGCCGCCCTTCGGCCCTGGATCTCCCAAGGGAGAACGGCAAAGGTGTTGACATCCGGTTTAATCACCATGTCCGACTCCTCAACCCGGGCAAAGCCCTCAATTGACGAGCCGTCAAAAGCCAGACCGTGCGCAAATGCCCGGTTAAGTTCTTCTGCGGCGATGGTGATGCCCTTAAGAAACCCCAGGACATCGGTAAACCAGAGCTGAATAAAACCAACCGACTCCTTTTTCATCCGCATTATTACAGCGCGGTCAGAACGGACCGATTTCATTGCTTCCTCCCAATTCAGTTGTCTATGAACCTAACCCAACGAACACAATTCAACCCGATGCCTTGTCTTATAATTTTATCAGAATTTCTCCCGACGTCAACCGCCCCCTTGCCAATGGTGGTTCTGCTGGACTCGCCCC